>OCHL01000192.1_pt1 | contig 70627 bp, 71 predicted proteins | sample 1538421 | NCBI WGS metagenome assembly OCHL01 (sample SAMN04571690, study PRJEB22368) | human gut metagenome | biome: human gut; material: stool | host: Homo sapiens | place: Luxembourg | collected 2012-06-01 | reverse complement strand
ATCCGGCGTTTCATCTTTCCATGGACTGCTTCTGGTGTGAAGTGGTTTCCGGCGATCTTGTTCTGAAAGAAGCGGAAGCTGCACGATGGCTGACAAAAGATGACATTGATTCCGTTCCGTGGCTTCCGGCGGATCAGACCATTTTGGATGTTGTCAGAAGTTCAATGCAGCCAGTGAAACCACTCCATACCAGCGAATATGACAACGAACCTCTGCAGAGATGCTGAGTATTCAGCTTCTTCGGCAGGGCGTTTTGCTGGTTCCTGTGATGTGGCTGCTGAATCAGACTTTGCATCTGGCCGGAATCTGGATCGCCTTCCCAGTGACAGAATTTGTGGTGTGTATCATTGCAGTGGTTTTTGTCAGAAAGGATAGGTCGTGTCATGAGAGTTGATTATGGATGAAACAAGGCAGGAACTAAAAGCATTGGGCTTCAAAGAGTTTTGTACCTTCGATAAAATGAAACCGATGTATCATTCATTATAATAGAACACCTCCCGATAGCACCATTCAAAACAAGTGCCTGCCGGGAGGTATTTTGCAGTTTGGGAGAGTAAAAAGATCAATCTTCAAATCTGCTGTGGCCACAGCCAAGGAAAAGACGCATTGTTCAATTTTTACCCCATAATGCATTCTGGTGTATTGAGAACCTGCATCAGGTGAGAGGCTGCTTCCTCCAGATATTCGTACTTTTCTTTTTCAGGAATAAATGATTTCATCAGCGGAATGCCCCATTCCTGCATGCGGACTGCGAGCTGCTGCTGTGCTTGACGAGCAGCGCTTTTACGCATCTCCGGGGTGATATCCGCGTCCAGAACATAGGCCGTGGTAAATGTTCCGCAGGAATCTTCTGTCAGCTGTATCATGGAATCGTGATCTTTCCAGAAGTAACAGAACCAGACGCGCCCGCCGATTCTCTCCATAGCGGAGTGAAGTTCTTCTGTGTCGCTCCACTGAGGAACCATGAAAAGAACGTTTTGCAGGGTCTCGTAGGCCTGCTGCTCTTCCGGAGTTGCCTTTTTGCAGTGGTACTCGCGTGCAATGTTCCGCTGCCCATACAGGGCAAACTTCCCCTGCCGGGCAAGTTCGATGTCGTACTGAATGTCGGCAAGAAGACTGTATTGCGGCTCGCTCATATTGGTCACCTCACAAATCAACTCTTTTGGAATGAATACACTCTGTAGATAATATTATATCCAAAAGAGTTGCAAAAGAAAAGCGCATCCGCCAAAATTTAAGCAGATGCGCTTGCAAGGTTATAGGTTCAGTCTTCTTTTGTAAGGTAAGGCAGATTGGCGATATAGGTGTCCAGCAAATCGAGTGCTGCTTTTTTCTGCATGGGCGTCAGTCCCTCTAAACGCTTGCTGATCTCATCGTCCGTCACATGGGATGCACTGGGAACCAGATCACACAGAAGAGTGTCCGCTGAAACATTCAAACCATTCAGGAGCTTGACGATCGTAGCAAGCCCCGGTTCTTTTAGTCCGCGTTCCACCATGCCGACATAGTTGGGTGACAGATTTGCCTTTTCTGCAAGCTGTTCCAGTGTTAGGTTCTGCTTCAAACGCTGCTCCCGAAGCCTTTGTCCAAATAGCTCTTTCATTGTGTGACCTCATCCTATCGAGTTGTTTATACTCTTTAGGATACCTGTTGCTGCCTTTTTCATACACACACGAAAGAGATTGTTCATTGCGATAGAGATTGAAAAAGCAAAAAAGAATGTCGGAAATCGACCGTAACAGTCAATTCCCGACAGCAGGATTTCAAAAAACAGTGCATTACAAATGGAAGAGTCACTTCAAAACTCTGGGTGCCATTCATCCCGGATGCCAATGTCGGCGCAGACGATTTTTCCGCACAGCGGTGCAGAAGATTCTACCACATGCAGGGGCTTGTAGCTGTCGAAAGTCACGGTCAGGTCTGCATGAGCGGCCCCCTCGGCGACTTTGCCGGTGTCAGTGTTGATGCCGCTGGGCAGGTCTACAGCCAAAACAAAAGCGCCGCTTTTGTGCAGACGGTTCATCAGCCCGCAGGCGGCAAGGCCGGAGGGCCGCAGTGCGCCATGGAATCCGGTGCCGTACAGGGCATCCACGACCACATCAAAGTGCTGCGTTTCCAGCACGGTGCAGTCGGCGCAGATGTTCACCGACAGGGAATGCAGACGCCCAAAATTGGTGATGGCATCTGTGGTTTTGGGTTCGCCTTCGGCTAAAAGAGCAGTCACATTCCAGCCGTCTTTTGCGGCGGCACGGGCAATCACAAACCCGTCACCGCCGTTGTTGCCTTTTCCGCAGACCACCAGCAGGCTGCCGGGCTGTGGGAACTGTTTTTGCAGTTCGGCGTAAGCGGCCAGCCCGGCATTTTCCATCATTTGCAGGTAGGGCAGGCCATGGGCGTTTCCGGCCTGCTCGATTGCCTTCATCTGTGCGGCAGTCACAATGCGATGTTTCATGTTGGCACCTTCTCTCGAATGCTAAGCGGGTTTCACTCTCTCCAAGGCTCGCTGCCTTCATTGCAGATATCGATCTGGCACAGCTTCATGGCAGAAAGTGCCGTATCGTGGGACTGGGGCGTGACGCAGGCACAGCAGGCAGCGTCCACGGAAACATCGCTTTCCGGGAAGGTCGCTTTGCACAGGATGGCATTGGACAGCACGCAGATGCCGGTGCACAGACCCACCAGCTCGATTTCCGGGGTGTCGGCTCCGGCGGCGGTCTTGAGCTTTTCCGCCAGCAAGGTGGAGCCAAAGGTGGGCTTGCAGATAAAGTGGTCTGCGGGTACGCCCTCCAGCGCTTCTGCCACCAGAGGATTCAAGGCGTGCCCCTCGCTGCCGGCGATGCAGTGGGCTACCGGGAGATGACGACCCTCGTTGGTTTCCAGATAGTTGTCCGGGTGGGTATCCTGTGTGACAAAGATCTGCTCCGGGCAGTAGGTGCGGATCTTTTCCAGCACCTTCGGCAGGATGGCTTCGGCCTCTTTTGTGCCCAGCGAGCCGGTGATAAAGTCGTTTTGCATATCCACAACGATCAAAAATTTCATACAGGGTACCTCCCAAACTGATGTGTCAAGACACCTTTTTCTTTCAGTATAACGGCTGGGGCAAAAAATGCAAGGGTTTTGTTTGGCGGCGGTGTTTTTTGGCAGAAAAACAGGGCTTCCTAGGTGCGGAATCTTTTCCGCAGGGGAAAATCATGGTATACTGAACGCAACGAATCCAAAGTAATAAACCGGGAGGTACCGTTATGAAGTGGGGAATTTTAGCGACCGGCACCATTGCCAAAAAGTTTGCGTCTACGGTGGAACAGATGGGCGCAGAAGGGGAGCAGATTGTTGCCGTGGGGTCACGGCATCTGGAAAGCGCACAGGCGTTTGCACAGCAGTACGGCATCCCTCGCTGCTACGACTCCTACGAAGCCTTTGCCGCCGACCCGGAGGTGGAGGCTATCTATATCGCCACCCCCAACACCCTGCACTACGAAAACTGCAAGCTCTGCTTGGAGCAGGGCAAGCACGTTTTGTGCGAAAAGCCCTTTACCATCCGCCCGGAGCAGACGCAGCAGCTGTATCGTCTGGCGGAGGAAAAGCACCTCTTTCTCATGGAAGCGTTCTGGATCTGGCTGCTGCCGCTGTATGACCGGCTGCGCGAGATCCTTGCGGCTGGCACCATCGGGGAGCTGAAGCAGATCACCTGTCAGTACGGCTTTGTGGCCTCCGGTGCCCGGAAGGACCGCAAGTTTGATTCCGGTCTGGGCGGCGGTGCGCTGCTGGATATCGGCATCTACAATCTGGGCTTTCTGCGCATCCTCACCGGACAGGACCCGGAGAAGGTGGAAACCAAAGAGGTGCACATCAACGAGTACGGCACCGACGATTACAGCCGCCTTGTGCTGACCTACCCCGGCGGCTGCAAGGCGGAGTCTGTCCAGACCATCGGGCAGGAGCTGGAGCGCAATGCCCGCATCCTTGGCACCAAGGGCAGCATCTTTCTGCCGGATTTCCAGCACGCCGAGACCATGACGCTGGAAGTGAAGGGCAAAGAGCCGGAGGTCATCCGCTACCCAGTGGACATCAACGGCTTTGAGTATGAGATCCGGGAAGCAAGCCGCTGCGTCAAACTGGGGCGCACCGGCAGCGACCGCTACACCCCGCAGGACAGCCTTGCCCTGACCCGCCTGATGTACGACACCCGCATGAGCTGGGGCATGAAGTTTGCGGGCGAGGTGTAAGCACACACCCTGCCGCAGGGGACTTTTTTGCGTGCGGAGACTATGGCATACGGAGAGCGGCAACTCGGAATTGATATAAAAAAGAAGGACACATAGATGAAAACAGTGGTTCTTTATAATATTATTTCTTTTATCATCCTCGTTGCTTTGATTTTTGTCTTAAGGATTGTTAGTAAGAGTAATTTAAGACAAAATCAACAACTTGTTATTAAAGTCATTGCAACTATTTTAATTGTTTGTGTGATAGCGTTCGTGCTTTTTATTGATGCAATAGCATTTGGCATTATAGGACCAGTTCAAGATTAACAATTCCAGTTTTCCGGGTAGACAGGCATCTGAATAACACAAAACGAAGGAGCAGTCATGGTACTATATTTTTCGGGAACCGGCAACAGCCGGTATCTGGCGCGGCGCATTGCCGAAGGGTTGGAGATGCCGCTTTACGACCTGAACGCCTGCATCAAGGCAGGGGATACTGCCCCGGTGCAGACCGGGCGGGACGTGGTGCTGGTGACGCCTACCTACGCATGGCGTATCCCCCGGGTGGTGTCCGAGTGGCTGGGCAAGACCGAGCTGACCGGGGCAGAGCGCATCTGGTTTGTGATGGACTGCGGCAGCGAAATCGGCAATGCGGCAGGCTATAACCGGCAGCTTGCGGCGCAAAAGCAGCTGCAGTATATGGGCACAGCCCAGATCATCATGCCGGAAAACTACATTGCCATGTTCAATGCACCCCAAAAGGAGCAGGCACGGAGCATCATGGAGCAGGCAGAGCCTGCGCTTCAGAAGGTGCGGGCGCAGCTCAAGGCCGGGCAGGAATTTCCCCCGCCGAGAGAGAACCTCTACGACCGCTTTATGAGCGGCCCGGTGAACCCGGTGTTCTATCGCTTCTTTGTAAAAGCGGATGCTTTCCGGGCGACGGATGCCTGCATCGGCTGCGGCAGGTGCGCAGAACTGTGCCCGCTGAACAACATCCATCTGGAAAACGGCAGGCCGGTCTGGGGCAAAAACTGCACCCACTGCATGGCGTGCATCTGCTACTGCCCCAAAGAAGCCATCGAGTACGGCAAAAAGAGCAAAGGTAAGCCCCGGTATCACTTTGAAGCACTGGAAAAGAAGCAGGACGTATGAAATTAAGGGGGCTCCGGCGGCGGTCAATGGGCTGACGAAAAGGCAGATTTGTCCTTGAAAGAATAAACCTATTGACATGGTGCGAAAATGGGTTTATACTATCCCCAACACAAGGAAGGGAGCGCAGACAGATGAAACATACAGCAGATGCCCGGCACAGGCTGCCCGGGCGAATGCGCTGCTCCCAGACAAATTCCCGGCAGACAGACTGAGAAAAAACAGGAAGATGCCGTTGTCTGGGAGAAGTGCCTGAACATACATCGTCACAATAAAAGGAGAACCGACAATGGCTGATTATAAACTGTGGAACGCACTGAAAGACGCTAAAAAATATCGCTGGGTGGAACTTTCTCACTCGCTGAACAACGAAAGCCCCTACTGGTCCGGCATCCCGGAAGGCTCTGTGGAGCTGGAAAAGACCGTGTGGGACTGGGGCAAGCCGGAACTGGAATGCCTGATCCAGACCTTCAAATTCCCCGGACAGTTCGGTACCCATATCGACTTCCCGGGTCACTTCATCAAGGGCAAAGCACTGTCCGAAAAGTACGATGTGAACGACCTGATCTTTCCGCTGGTGGTCATCGATATCTCTGAGCAGGCCAAGAAAGACCCCCGCTACGCTGTGACGGTGGAGGACATCAAGGCCTATGAGGCAAAGTACGGTCCTATCCCGGATGGCGCACTGGTGGCTCTGCGCAGCGACTGGTATAAGAAGTGGCCGGATATGGATGCACTGTCCGGTATCGACGCAGAGGGCAAAGAAAATGCCCCCGGCTGGTCGCTGGAAGCATTGGAGTATATCTACAAAGTACGCAATGCTGCCGCCAACGGCCATGAAACGCTGGATACCGATTCCTCTGCGGTGGCGGAGGAAAAGGGCGACCTTGCCTGCGAGCGCTATGTTCTGGACAACGACAAGCTGCAGGTGGAGGTGCTTGCAAATCTGGATAAAGTTCAGCCTGCCGGTGCGGTGGTCATCGTTTCTTATCCCCGCATTGAAGGTGCAACCGGTCTGCCTGCACGGGTCTGGGCCATTACCGAATAAGAGTTGGGAAGTGGGAAAATGTCCTTTGAAAAAGCAAAAGCAGACCTGGATGAAAAAGGTCTGGGAGACCATGTTATTGTGCTGAACGAGTCCTCGGCAACCGTGGCCGAAGCAGCCCACGCATTGGGCGTGGAGCCTGCCAGCATCGCAAAAACGCTGTCGGTTCTCCAAGGCGAAAAGCCGGTGCTCATCGTCACCGAGGGCACGGCAAAGCTGGACAACCACAAGTACAAGAGCCTGTTCCACATCAAGGCTAAAATGATCCCCTACGATGAGGTGGAGGCCTATGTGGGTCATGCCCCCGGCGGCGTGTGCCCCTTTGGGGTGAACGAGGGCGTAGCGGTCTATCTGGACGAGAGCCTGCGCAAGTTTGATACCGTCTACCCGGCAGCGGGCAACGGTCACACCGCCGTCAAGCTGACCTTGCAGGAGCTGGAAGCCGCCGCTGGAGCCGAGGGCTGGGTGGATGTCTGCAAGGAGCCGGAAGGCGAGTAAGACATCATACAATAAACGCAAAGGGAGTTCTGCCCGGACATTCGTCCGTGACAGAACTCCCTTTTTTGCTTCATAAACCTCAGTGCGAAGGTCTGCCGGGCAGCAGGAAAATAGACGTTCATCGAGCTGCCTGATGCCACGCTCAGCGGAGCAAGAACCACACGCTCAGCAGGATCGCAAGGAAGATCAGATTGGACAGGGTGAACAGCCCGAAATACTGCTTCTTCCCCTGTGGCAGCTCCCGTACAATCTGCCGGTAGGAAATAAGACTGGCCATGGATGCGATCAAAGTGCCAAGACCTCCCAAATTGGTGCCGATGATGAGGGATTGTGTCTCTGCCGTGAACCCGGACAGCAGCAAGGCGGCGGGGACATTACTGGTGACCTGCGAAGCGAGAACCGCTACCAGAACTTCCCGGCCGGTCAAAAACTTCTGCAGCCAGCCGGAAAAGGCAGGAATGCGGCCAAGATTGCCAATGAAGATGAAAAAAGCCACAAAGGTCAGAAGCAGGGAATAGTCCACTGCCTGTAAGGTGTGCGGGTCTGCAAAAAGGGCGCAGACGAGTACAGCGGCAAAGGCAATGCCATAGGGCAGCACCCGGATCACGGACAGCAGGCAAACGGCAAACAACACCAGATACAGCAGGATGATTTTCTGATCCCCCTGCGATGCAGAGGAAGAAACAAGCTCGTCCACGGAGAGGGCGGCAGAGGTTTTCCGGCAGACCATTGCTGCCCAAGCCAGCAGCAGGAGCAGAGAGACCAGTGTGTAGGGCAGCATAAGAAGCACAAAGCCCCCGATGCTCATGCCGCTTTTTCCATAAAGATAGAGGTTCTGCGGGTTGCCGATGGGGGTCAGCATACTGCCAAGGTTTGCCGCAATGGTCTGCATACAGACCACCGGGATCAGAAGAGCGCAGCGGACATCCGCTCCCAGACGGCTCAGAACCACGAACGTAAAGGGAACGAAGGTCAGCAGGGAAACATCGTTGGTGATGAACATGCTTCCGAAAAAGCACAGCCCGACCAGTACCAGCGTCAGTTGAAAGGCGCTGTGGGTACGGGACAGCAATGCCCGTCCCAGTCCATCAAAAAAGCCCTGCCGCCGCAGCCCGGCCATGACCGTCATCAGGGAAAACAGGATCGCCAGTGTGCGCAGGTCAATGTAGCCGATATACTGCACATCCGGCGGAACAAAGAAGGCGGAGACAACGGCCAGAACAGCGGCTGCGGTGAGGACCGTTTCCTGCTGGAGAAATTGTTTGAGTTTCATAGAGACACATCCTTATAGTTGCAAAGGCAGTCCTGATGCGGTGCCGGACGGCCTTTTTTGGTGTTTCAGTGCAACAGCTTTTGTTTTTTTTTTTTGCAGCACCATCCTACTCCATTAGCGGGGCATCGTCAAGAGAAAACAGAAAAAACGCGATTCGAGCAAGAAAAAACGGATGGCTCCGCAGAACCATCCGCTAAAACTGGTATACTTAGTCTTTCCGATACTTATACGCACCCTCAATGGCGTGGATCAGATGATAACGGAACCGGGCGTGTCGGGGCGAGTCCCTTTCTGCTCGTCCGGTTTCCCAAAAGCCCGCAGGGGCTTTACGGCTTAAGCAAGGATCCCGGTGGACTGCAAAAACAGCACCAGCATCATCACCGGGGCAACATAGCGGATCATCACCCGGTAGAGCTTTTTGCGGCGGAAGGTCTCGCCGTTGCGCTGCATCTCATCAATGACGTAATCCGGCGTCATGACCCAGCCGATCAGGATGGTGGACAGCAGGGCAATGAAGGGCATCATGACGCTGTTGCTGACGTAGTCCATGATATCCAGCAGCTGAGCCGCAGAGCCGTTGGGCAGCTGTACCTCAAAATAGAAGATACTGTAACCCAGCGCAATGATGGCAGAAGCGGCCAGATAAATGACCGCCAGCACGAGCACCGTCTTTTTGCGGCCCGAGTGGAAGATCTCCATGCAGTTGGCGGTGATGGATTCCAGCACCGAGATGCAGGAGGTCAGGGTAGCAAAAATGGCGGTGACGAAGAACAGGATACCCACAAAGATGCCAGCCTTGCCCATGGCGGCGAACACCTTGGGCAGCGAAACGAACATCAGGCTGGGACCTGCGCTCATGCCCTCGGTGCCGGAGAATACATACACGGCGGGGATGATCATGGCACCGGCCAGCAGAGCCACGCCGGTATCAAAAATCTCGATCTGGTTCACCGCCTTGTTCAGATTGACTTCCGGCTTGACGTAGGAACCGTAGGTGATCATGATGCCCATGGACACGCTGAGGGAGAAGAACAACTGGCTCATGGCGTCCAGCAAGATCTGCAAAAAGCGGCTGACGGTCAGCCCTTCCATGTGCGGGGTCAGGTAGTAGCGCAGACCTTCCAGACCGGTGCGCATCTGCCCGGAAGCGTCCTCGTGGCGCAAGGTGAGGGCGTAGCCCGCGATCACCACCACCAGCACCAGTAGAATGGGCATCATGTAACGAGACACCCGCTCAATGCCGCTCTCCACGCCGTTGTACACGATGAAAGCCGTCACGCCCATGAACAGCAGAGCAAACACCACAGGCGACACCGGCGAAGTGATGAAGCTGGTGAAATAGCCGTCCTCGGCAGCGGCGGCAGACTGTCCGGTGAGGTAGACCACCGCATATTTCGTGATCCACCCGCCGATGACGGCGTAGTAGGTCATAATGAGCACCGGCACCAGAAAGGTCAGGATGCCGAGAAATTTCCACTTCGGACGCATTTGTGCATACGCACCGATGGCACTCTGTTTGGTGCGGCGGCCGATGGCAATGTCCGAGGTGAGCAGGGTGAAGCCGAAGGTCAGCACCAGCACCAGATACACCAGCAAAAACAAACCGCCGCCATCCTTTGCGGCGAGATACGGGAACCGCCACAGGTTGCCGACACCCACCGCACTTCCGGCGGCAGCAAGGACAAATCCGATTTGTCCGGAGAAATTGCTCTGTTTCTTTTCCATGATTTCCAAACTCCTATCCTTTTTTCCTATTGTAATATAGGATAACATGAAGTATCATATCAGTAAACCGAATAAATTTACTACGACCCATAAATTTTACTGATGAGGTGTCTTTGATGCGGGAACAGAAAGACCGATACGAGATATTCTTGAAAGTATGCGAAACAGGCAGCTTTTCCAAAGCAGCGGAGGCACTGAACTATACCCAATCCGGCATCAGCCAGATGATGGCAGGGTTGGAAAAAGAACTGGGCGTGCAGCTGTTCGCCCGCATCAACCGGGGCGTGACCCTGACCGATAACGGAACACGCCTTTTGCCCTATATCCGGGAACTTGCCAACCAGAAGACTCGGCTGCGGCAGGCGGCGTTCAATATCAACCACAAGGTGGAGGGCAAGCTGCGTGTGGGCAGCTTTTCCAGCATCACCACCCTGTGGATGCCGGAAGTCGTGCATTATTTCAAGGAAAATTACCCCAAAGTAGATGTGGAAATTCTGGACGGCAACTATGATGAAATTCGTGACTGGATCATCCACGGGCAGGTGGACTGCGGTTTTCTCTCGTCCATCGTGGCGGACGATTTGAAATTCTATCCGCTCTGGGATGACCCGCTGTGCGCCGTTTTCCCGGAGGGGCACCCGCTGGCGGCGCAGCAAAGCGTGACCCTTCCGCAGTTGTTTCAGTACCCGCTCATCATCGAAACGCCCGGCTGCGACAATGATATCCAGCACCTAATGCTCAAGTGCCCGGTAAAGCCGAATATTTCCTACAGCTTCCGGGACGATACCCTCATTATGGCGTTCGTGCGCAGCGGGCTGGGCGTGACCATCTCGCAGGAACTGGTGATGCAGGCATTTGGCTGTCCGGGTGTGGTGTCCCGCCCGCTGGAGCCCGCCTGCTGCCGGACGCTGGGTCTGGCGTTTTCCAAAACGGCAAGCTCGGTGGTGAGCCGGACGTTGCTGGATTATTTGCAAAAGGCCGAACGCTGAATGAACTCGCTGAATGATGCTTCACACAAAAATGACTGTGGTACGCTGTAATATTGAAGAAATTGCATGAGATTTTATCAAAGTATTATTCTTTTGTGAATTTTAGCACTCTAAGCTTGACAGTGCTAAAAACATGTGCTATAACATAGGCGCAGTCAGGAGAGAGGGCAAAAAGGAGAGCCGAGAGGCTCCCCGAAAGGCCTGCGTTCCTGATGAGCATAAAGATTTTTGACCCGACCCGAACGCCGGGATTGGAGGAATGATTTATGTTTATGCCTGCTGTTTTCCATGAGAATCTGTTCGATGATTTCTTTGATCCGTTCTGGAACGATGGCGCGCTGGAGCGTGCGATGGACCGGGAAGAACGTGAGACCTTCGGTAAGCGCGGTGCAAACATGATGAAGACCGACGTGAAGCAGACTGCCGATGGCAATTATGACGTTGCCGTTGACCTGCCCGGCTGCAAGAAGGAAGACGTTCAGATGGAGCTGAATGACGGCTACCTGACCATTCAGGCGGTCCGCAGCCGCTCCAATGACGAGAAAGATCAGAATGGCCGCTACCTGCGCCGTGAGACCTTCTCCGGCACCTGTGCCCGCAGCTTCTATGTGGGCGATGCTGTGAAGAAGGAGGATATCCACGCAAAGTTTGAGGATGGCATCCTGCATATCACGCTGCCCGCACCTCAGCAGCAGAAGGCTCTGCCGGTCAATCCCAACCTGATTGAAATTGAATAACTGCATGTACCGGCGTGAAAATACCGGTGCATAAAGCAAGCCCCTGCGGACTTTGGATTGATTCCGAAGCCCGCAGGGGCTTTTTGCGTTTTGCTGTCTGTTCAGCAGCAAAGAACTACTTTATTTCTGCCCTTACCACGTCAGCGAAAATTCCACAAGCTCCGGTGTTTCCGGCTTGCCGATCAGCGGTTCTTTTTTGTCCAGTGCGGAGAGACGTGCCATTTCCTCGGCGGTCAGCGCAAAATCGAACAGCGCAAAGTTTTCGCGGATATGGGCAGGCTGGGTGCTTCTCGGAATCACGGCGATGCCCTTTTGTGTCAGGGAGCGGAGTTGGATCTGCGCCGGGGTCTTGCCGTACTTTTCAGCAAGGGCGAGCACAGCGGGCTCTTTGAACATTTCGCTGCGGTTTCCTTGACCAAGCGGGGCGTAGGCCATGTGCGCCACCCGGCTTTTGTCCATCCAGCTGCGCTCGGTGGTGCGCTGGCAATAGAGGTTCGTCTCAATCTGGTTGACGGCCGGGACGACCTTGTTGTAGGCGATCAGATCCAGAAGTTGGTCCGGCTCAAAGTTGGAAACGCCGATGGCCCGGACTTTGCCTTCTGTATACAGCTTTTCCAAGCTGCGCCAAGCCGCGCGTAATAGTTTGCGAACGGCCAATGCAGGAGCAGCAGGTCGATATAGTCCGTTTGCAGATTTTCCAGCGACTGCAGGACCGTCAGCTCTGCGTTTTCATAGGATTTGAAATTCACTTTTGTGACAAGAAATAACTCCTTGCGGTCCATGCCGCTGGCCTTGATGCCCGCGCCCACTTCTTTTTCATTGCCGGAGGCTTCGGCTGTGTCGATCATCCGATAGCCGCTTTCGATGGCGGCCGCAACAGACTGCGTGCAGGTCTCGCCGCTGAGCATAAAGGTGCCAAAGCCGACCAGCGGCATCTGCACGCCATTGTTCAAAGTCAAGTATTCCATATTCCGTCCTCCGTTTCTGCGTTTACAGCGCTTGGCTTGCTGTGCTATAATCATAGTAACAAGTTCGAGTAACACGAAGTCAAGAGGAACTTTTGCGGAGGACGGGCCATGCGTTATACGATCAAGCAGATGGCAGAGATGTTCGGCGTGACCGAGCATACCCTGCGCTTTTATACGGACAAAGGACTGCTGCCCTGTGAGCGGGACAGCGGCAACCGCCGGGTGTTCACCGAAGAATCCGTGAACTGGATGCAGGGCATCCAATGCCTGAAAGGGTGCAGCGCGTCCCTTGAGGACATTCAGGAGTACTGCCGCCTGTGCCTGCTGGAAGAATCCGAGGAAAATCTGCGGGCGCGGTATGCGATCATCCTGAAACAGAGGGACGAAGCTTATAAACGCATCGAAGAAGCCAAGGCGACCGCAAAGTATATGGACGATAAGGTGGCGCACTATGAAGCTATCTTAGCCGGACTTGCCCCGGACGATACGAACCCGAAGAATTGGACAGCGGGGAAGCGGCCAAAGCACTGAGAAAGTTTTGCATTTTATGACAGCCTGAAGTGGCTGTACTGTCCATGCTTTTTGGTGCGGCTGCCGTACTGAATGGCGGATTTTGGGCAATGGTGCAGGCAGGAAAGGCACATGACGCACTGCTCTTTGACCCAGACGGGCCTTTTATCCCGGAGCTGGATGGCCGAGACCGGGCAGTTCCGGGCACACAGACCGCAGCCGATGCAGCTGTCCTCCACATGGAAATGGTGTGTCTGGCGCATGGAAGGATATTCGATGCCATAAACGGACTTTGCAAGCCAAAGTGGCATTTTGCGCTGCATGAAGTCGCCGGACGTGCGGCTCTGAATCAACTGAATGGTGCGGTCGATCTGCGGCTCTGCGGCGGCGTTGATGCGCTGCACTTTTTCTTTGCTGCTCAAATCAAACAGCGGCGTCCAGGTATCCGGCATTTGGACGCTGAATTTTGCCGAGACAGTCAACCCGCTGCGTTTTAAGATGTCTTCTGCGAAGCGTCCGGTCTGCCCCGGCGTTGTGCCGTAGGTGGCGGCGAACCACAGATAAGACGGCCGACTGCGCAGAGTCAGCTTTTCCAGAAATTCCTGCACGATGCTGGGCAGCCCCCATGAGTAGGTGGGGCAGACGATCCCCACGGTTTTGTCCGTTTCATCAAAGGAAAAGCGGTCGCTTTTGCAGCAGTCGGGAATCGAAATCGTTTCGTCACCGGTCGCGGCGGCAATGCGTTCGGCAACATAGCGGCTGTTGCCGGTGGCAGAAAAATAAAAGATCATAATGGTGCAGCTCCTTTTTCTTTTGTCTTACATTGGACAGTTGCAAAATTTCTGCACTTATGATAAAACAGAATCAGCCGGAAAGCAATCTGCGAATCGGAACTTCCGTCCAAAGATAGACAAATTTTTAAAAATGCAAAGGAATGGCCATGAAATACGATGGTTCGCGCCCGATGACACGCGGAGCGAAGCGCACATTGACAGCGTTCAGCAATGGGATGTTGCTGCTCCTCACAAAAAAGCCGTTTGAGGAAATTACCGTGGGAGAACTCTGTGAGGGAGCACAATACCCGCGCGCAACATTTTATAACTACTTTGATGACAAGTATGATCTGCTGGAGTATTGCTGGCAGACGCTTGCGGCACAAATTGGGCTTTCGGAGTATCACCACGCACCGGAAAACGAAATGCTCTACCTCTATTTTGACCGGATCTATGATTTTACACGGGAAAACAGGAGTACGGTCTCGCAGATCCTGCTTCATAACCCGGAGAACGGATATATGGTTTCGAGCTTCCGCAGCTTTCTGAACGGACAGATGCGGGAGATTTTTCAAAAGTGTATGGATGCTGCAGAAAAGGAGATCCCCAAGGAACTGCTTGCCGACCATTACAGCAATACGCTTTTTCTGGTGTGGCAGTGGTCGGCGCTGAAAGATGCTTCCTGCACGAAAGAAATGGGAAGAACGTATCTGCGGATGCTTTTGAGCAAGATAGGGTGATGGATGATTCATTGCCTTTTCGGCGGCGGAAAAGCGTGGTAGAATAAGAACAAAATCGGGATGATGCCATAAACCGGAAATTATGGAGGTGCAGTAATGTACAAGACGATATTGATGGAAGAAATTACCCTGGAAAATGCAACCGAAAAAATAAATGAAAAAGTACAAGAAATGGAAAAAGATGGTTATCAGATCAAAACCATGTCCTTTTGGGGAGCAGATAAAGCTGTGTTGATCTTCAAAAAAGGACTAAAAGGAAGTTTGCTATAACTTCGCGTTTGTGGAGCGCAGCGGAACAATGAAGTCCCCAGCGGGGACTTTAAGCGACCGAACGGTCTTGCCAAAGGCAAGATGGAGGGGCTTTGCCCCGACAAGTTCGCGTTTGTGGAGCGCAGCGGAACAATGAAGTCCCCAGCGGGGACTTTAAGCGACCGAACGGTCTTGCCAAAGGCAAGATGGAGGGGCTTTGCCCCGACAAGTTCGCGTTTGTGGAGCGCAGCGGAACAATGAAGTCCCCAGCGGGGACTTTAAGCGACCGAACGGTCTTGCCAAAGGCAAGATGGAGGGGCTTTGCCCCGACAAGTTCGCGTTTGTGGAGCGCAGCGGAACAATGAAGTCCCCAGCGGGGACTTTAAGCGACCGAACGGTCTTGCCAAAGGCAAGATGGAGGGGCTTTGCCCCGACAAGTTCGCGTTTGCCAAAGAAAAAGGAGGGTATAAAATGACCATCGAAGAACGGGCGGCACAGGCCGCTGAATGGAAAGCAACGGGCCAGTGCAACTGCACGCAGGCGGTGCTGAAAGTGTTTGAGGATAAGCTTCCGGTGGATGCCGACACCCTGATGAAACTGGCCGCGGGCTATGCCGCCGGCATGGGCTGTATGGAAAGCACTTGCGGGGCATTGATCGGTGCCGTGATGGTGGCGGGCATCGCCACGGACGGCAGAGGGACGCCCCGCGTTTCCAAAGAGCTGGTGCAGACATTCAAAGAAAAATGTGGTGCCACCATCTGCAAAGACCTGAAAGGCGTCGAGACCGGTACGGTGCTGTGCCCCTGCCCGGAGTGTGTCCGCAATGCAGTGCTTGCCTTGGGCGAAGTGCTGGGGGAATAACGAATAAAAACGAAATGCCGGGCGTGACAGCGGCTTTACTGCTGCACCCGGCATTCTGTTTTATTTGTTCATGCGGTGGTTCTTGTCGTTTTTTGTTCCATCCGGAGTCCTCTTTTCGATTCTGATTCCGACAATAAACGAAAGCAGAAAAACGGCAAGCCAAATCAAAACGCCATAGTGTGTCTTGAGCTGCCACACTTTCCCTACATACATGTCCGGTGTGATTCTCGCGGCATTTACTTTGATAATGAAATCGCCCAGCGACTGCCCGATCAGAATTCCCGCCCAGTTTCCGATCGCTGTGATAAGAGCCGCTTTATACTTTTCCAGAAAACAGAAAGTGACGGGTGCAGCCCATAGACACAAATAATAATGGTTTGCTGTCCATTCAAACAGGTAGATTCCATGAAACACTGTTTGAGACAGAAAGTAGCACAGCACATATGCTGAAAATACGATGAACAAAAAGCTGAAACAAGCTTTATTCTTTGAAAATGTGTTTTTCATAGGGTGCTTGAACTCTATCGCAATTTGCATCTCTGTGTTTTCTTATAAAACAACTTGGCGGCTCACCTTGATACGATCTCAACTGTCGGCATCTTGCTACCTGATCCGAGTTCATCATCTTCTGCAACTCGATAACCGGTAACATTGATAGAATACATATGATCTGAAATATCCGGATTTTCTTCATCCTCTGAAAGTTCAACTTCAAATGGCTCAAATTCAAACACATAAGAGGTTCCTTCAATGAGCTCTCCGGTCAAGTCCTTCTGGAAATGAAGCAAAAATGGCCTGTCCTGAAAAAAGTGAACAACAGCAATCGTTTTTCCCGGAAGGGCATAATAATCGGGCAAGAGCTGCTCAACAGTAGCCGTGAAAGAACCCGAAAATTGTGCAAAACGTTTTTCGTTTCCGGCCGCTTGCTGTTTTCCGTCATGATACCCTGCTTCGTAGCCGGCAGTGTAACCCTCTTTGTAGTTTGCATCAGGGGCATCCGAGTTTTGCGCACTCATTCCGCAGCCAGATAATGAAAGTACCAGCGCAAGACAAAGAACCCTTGCAACAATCTTTTTCATACGGTTCCCTCCATCGAAGAAGATGTCTGCGAATTTTAGAGAACGACCTATCGTAATTTAATCCTAGTTTATTTCGTTTGTCCATAGAATTTTTCAAAATCGTATGACTGCACATAAATTTTGGAGACATTTATAGCACAATCACGGTTTTTCTTCGCTGATACTCGGCTTATTTCCCTGCATCTTTTCCGCAGTGGCAAGACGTGGTAGAATAGGAATGAAATCATAGCTGTTTTGATAAATCGGAACTTTTTGAATGGAAATTTCAAACATCAAAAACAGGAGCAAAAACAAATGATGACGATTGCACAGATCATGGAAAAGATGATCGCCTTTTCCGAAGGAAACATCCACGACATCACGCATCTGAGCTGCGTGTGGACCTATGCCAAAACCATCGGGGAACTGGAGGGGCTGGACGCAGACACGCAGTTTATTCTGGAAGCGGCGGCCATCACCCACGATATTGCCTGCCCGCTCTGCCGCAAGAAGTACGGCAATACCAATGGCAAATATCAGGAGCAGGAGGGTGCCCCGCTGGTGCGGGAGTTTCTGGCTGATACCGGTATGACGGCAGAACAGATCGACCGGGTGGCCTATCTGGTGGGGCACCACCATAGCCCGGCGCAGATCGACGGCATTGATTATCAGATTTTGATCGAAGCGGATTACATCGTCAATGCGTCCGAAAGCGGGTACAGCCAGCAGGCAATCCGAACCTTTCTGGAGCACACCATGAAAACAGCGGCAGGCATCCGGCTGACCAAAACAGTGTTTGGTATGTAAAAACACAAAAACAGCGCCCATTGTGAGCAGAAAAAACTCACAACGGGCGCTGATGTTTTATAACAACAGAGTTACGGAAACTTATACCTGATACGAACAAGCGGCATCCAGAAATGCATGGACTTTCTCCGCTGTATCGCGGCTGCCAAAGCAGCTGTGCCCGGTGTCCAGTGCGGCAATCTGCTGTATTTCGGCATCGGTCAGCGCGAAATCGAAGATGTCCAGGTTTTCCTTCATGCGCTGCGGATTGGCTGATTTGACCAGCGGCACGATGTTCCGCTGCACCAGCCACCGCAGCACTACCTGTGCTACACTTTTGCTGTGGGCGTTTGCAATGGCGCAGAGGGTTTCGTTCTCAAACAGTTTGCCCTGCCCGGCAGCCAGCGGCGACCACGCCTGCATCTGGATGCCCTCGCGTTCCAGATAGGTGCGCTCGTTTTCCCGTTGGAAAAAGGCATTGCACTCAAGCAGGTTCACGGCAGGCTTCACCTTGTTCCAGAACAGAAAATCCGCCAGCCGGTCCTGCGTGAAGTTGTCCACGCCGATGGCCCGGACTTTGCCCTCTGCATACAGCTCCTCCATAGCCCGCCATGCGCCGTAGTAATCATGGTAGGGCTGATGGATGAGGTAGAGGTCAACGTGATCCAGCCCCAGCCGTTCCAGTGAGCGGGCAAAGCCGCGCTTGGCACCTTCATAGCTGGTGTCGGTGACCCACAGCTTGGTGGTGATGAACAGCTCCTCCCGCGGTACGCCGCAGCGGCGGATGGCGCGGCCCACAGCTTCCTCGTTTTCGTAGGCAGCAGCGGTATCGATGAGGCGGTAACCGCTCTGGATGGCCTGCACGACGGCTTCCTCACAGGCGGCGGCATCGGTCATGCGGAACACGCCATAGCCGATGCGCGGCATGGTGACGCCATTGTTCAGGGTGACAAAATCGTTGTTCATGCGGAGATCTCCTTTTTCTCTTGCTTTTTCATCCGGGTCGTGGGGCGGCAGACGATGAGCGCCGCCAGGATCAGAACAGCAGTGACGAACAGGCTGAGCGGGTAGACCAGCATCAGGGTCTGGAAGTCTGCATGGCGGGGGAACACCGCCTGCACCCAGAAAATGCGGATGCCGCAGACGCCCAGCGTCGTCAGGACGGCCGGGGCCAGCGAAATGCCGAAGCCCCGCAGATAACCCGACATCAGCTCATACAGCAGGCTGAACAGGTAGCCGGAGAAGATGATGGACAGGCGGGTATAGCCCAGTGCAATGACCTCCGGGTCGCGGTTGAACAGCGCCAGCAAAGAGTGCCCGAAGTGGAGCACAACGCCCATAATGGTCACGGTGACCAGTACATCTTCCAGCAGGCAGAGCGCGAAGGTCTTGCGGCAGCGGTCGAGCTGCCGGGCACCGTAGTTCTGCCCCACGAAGGTGGTACAGGCCTGACTGAACGAGTTAAAGGTAGAATAGGCGATGACCTCAATGTTGAATGCTGCACTGGATGCCGCAATCACCACGGTGCCGAGGCTGTTGATGGCCGCCTGCACAATGATGTTGGCAAAGGCAAACACGGCGCTCTGGATGCCGGCCGGCAGGCCGATCTGGACGATCTTGCAGAAGCTGGCATGGTCAAACTGCAGGGCGTGGGCGCTCACGCGAATGGTCATATCCGTATGGGTCAGGCGGTAGAGCAGGAGCAGCGAACTGACCGCATTGGAGATCACCGTGGCGATGGCAACACCGTTGACCGTCATCTTCAGCACGATGACGAAGAACAAATTCAGCACAACATTCAGCACGCCGGAAAAGGTCAGGGCGATCAGCGGCGTCCTATAATGTGATCTACGGGAACCCGCTTCTGCTGGTCCAAAGCGGGCTGGGGAATCTGCTGGTCACGCGCGACCTGCTGGCCCCGGAACTGGATCCCGGTGTCCGCTTTCTCCCGCTGGACCCGCCGCTGGAGACCCACTATATGCTCGTCTGGAAAAAGAATGCGACCCTGACGAAACCGGCCGAACGGTTCCTCTCCATGCTGACGGGGTGATCACAAAAAATGCTGCCGGGGATCGACCGTAACCGTCCATTCCCGGCAGCAGAAGCTGCGAAACGAATTATTTCCGGCGAGTCACCTGGTTGAGCAGCATCACGGCCAGAACAATGACGCCAATGACGAGAATGATGCCGACCATCCCGATGAGCATCATGGGCAGCGTGGTCATCCACGAAGAAAGATGAAGCATAAGAGCACCTCCATTAAGCCATCAGGGTCAGGATCAGGCCGCCTGCAATGACGGACGCGATCTGCCCCGAAACATTGACGCTGATGGAATACATCAGCAGGAAATTCTGGTTGTCTTCTTCCAGTCCCATCTTGTTGACCACGCGTCCGCTCATGGGGAAGGCGGAGATGCCGGCCGCGCCGATCATCGGGTTCAGCTTTTTGCCTTCGGGCAGGAACAGGTTCAGCAGCTTTGCAAACAGCACGCCGCCTGCAGTATCAAAGACGAAAGCTACCAGACCCAACGCAAGGATGAGCAGGGTGTCGGGACGGACGAACTTGTCGGCGGTCATCTGCCCGGCTACCGTCAGCCCCAGCACAATGGTGATAAGGTTCGCCAGCACATTCTGTGCCGTTTCGCTCAGGGCGTTCAGTACACCGCACTCCCGCAGCAGGTTGCCGAACATCAGGAAACCGACCAGAGCCACACTGGCCGGAGCCACCATGCCGGCGATGATGGTGACGGCAATGGGGAACAGGATCTTGGTCAGTTGGCTGACATTGCCCTTCTCATAGGGCATCCGGATGCGGCGTTCTTTCTGCGTGGTCAACAGTTTGATGACTGGCGGCTGCACGATGGGAACCAGTGCCATGTAGCTGTACGCGGCCACCATGATGGCACCGAGGTACTGGGAGTTGAGGGTGTTTGCCACAAAAATGGCGGTGGGGCCGTCTGCCGCACCGATGACGGCAATGGAAGCGGCATCTTTCAGGTCAAAGAAGAAGCCGGCCAGAAACAGCGTGAAGAAGATGCCGAACTGCGCCGCCGCACCAAAGAGCATGAGCCACGGCTTTTCCAGCAGCGGGCCAAAATCGATCATGGCACCAATGCCGATGAAAAGCAGCAGTGGAAAAAGCTCATTGGACATGCCCGCTTCAAACAGAGCCGAAATCGGCCCCACCGTATCGCCCTGCGTGATGGCACCAGACAGGGGCAGGTTGACCAGAATGGCACCAAAACCCATGGGCAGCAGCAGGCTCGGCTCCATCTTTTTGACGATGGCAAGGTAGATGAGCAGGGCACCGATGCCCCACATCACCACCATCTGCCAAGTCAGGTTCCCGAAATTGGAAAACAGACTTGCGAATGTGTTCAGAAAGTTCATTTTTCTTACCTCCTTGTGTTCCGGTACGGCGGCAAGAAAAAAGAGACTTCTGCCACAGTACCTTGTCTGTGACAAAAGTCTCAAGCGAACACATGACATCGGGCATTTCTGCCGTGATGACGCTGCCATGCAGCAGCCTCCCGGATGGAAAATCGGAAAACTGCCCTTTACTCCCTTTTATCGAATGTAGTAAAGCAGAAAACAGGGGAGTTGTCAAGGAGAATGCAGAGATCTTTTCTGTATCTTATCTTGCTCAAAACTCCGGTTGCCCTTTTTCAGCAGTTCATTGACTTCTTCGTTGTGCTTGATGTCTTTATACGTCATGGTTTGCCGTTGCGTTCTCGGAGCCGTTGGAGGATGCAGAAAAGCGGCTGATTGCTGCTGTTTCGTAACGCTCGTATTGTGATTTTTGACAAGTATCCACCGTTTGTTTTTTGTGAAGAACCGCCTTTGAATTTTGATTTTCATTTCTTTATAATAAAAATAGAACGGTGTCATGCCGGAATATATGGTAGAAGCACCTTTTGAAGATAGGAGAATCGAACATGAAACGAGTAAAAGCCGCCTGCATTTGCCAGACCCTGCACTTTATGCTGAAGGATGGCGAAGAACATCTTTATGCAGTCAAGCAGGTCAAGGATGAAGTCGAGAAATACAAGAGAGATTTGGAGCGCAATCACACGCAGTACAAAATTGTGGAGCAGACCGAACAGCCGGATGGCTCCATCATCGTGAAGGTCATCAAGCAGTATAATTCTGCTCCTGTGGGTGACTATCTGAACTAATTACTCCTCTCATAAAAATGACCGCTTCCATTCAAAAAACGGAAGCGGTCATTTTGCGTAAAGAGATTTTACCACTGATTGAAGTGCACCCGGTCGTCCTCATAGCGGCTTTCACGAGGAGTGGTGATGTCTGCTTCCGGATAGCCAAGGACGATGATGGAGTGCGGCACGATGGTCTCCGGCAGGCCGAACAACTTTTGCTGGGCTTCTACCCGGTCCATCTGGGGCCAGGTGCCCAGCCAGACTGCACCAAGCCCAAGCTCCTGCGCGGCAAGGCAGATGTTCTGCGCCGCGATTGCACCGTCAATGACCCAATAATCCTTTGCCAAGCGGAATGCACGGTCGAGGTCGCCGCAGACGAGGATGCCAGCGGCGGCGTGTCGCAGCGGTTCGGCAGGGCGGCCATTAGCATCAGCCATCTGCGCCAGCTTTTCCGGGTCGGTCACGACCACAAACGACCAGTCCTTTGCATTGACGCAGCTCGGCCCGCTCATGGCGGCTTCCAATAGCTGATGCAGTGTTTCGCTTTCAATGGGCTTATCGGTAAATTTCCGGCAGCTGCGCCGGGTGAGAATGGCCTCCAGAGTATTCATAGGGATGTACCTCCTGCGTTGATTTGCCCCCAGTATAGCACAGCGGTTTGAAAATTTCATGTGCGGTTTGGCTTGCAATTTTGCGGCGTTCCGGTTATAATACGTTCCGAACCAAATACAAAAAGCCGGCTGACAAAGCGTGAAATCCTGAGGAATTGCTACTCCTCAACGATTTCGCGCTTTTTTGTTTGCCCGAAAAAGGAGAACGTATGAACTCGAAAAACAAACTGGCGGAAATGCCCATCCGCCCCCTGCTCTACACCATGGCGGTGCCGCTGATGCTGTCGCTGCTCATCCAGTCGCTGTACAATATTGTGGACAGTATCTTTGTGGCACGCCTGTCGGAAACAGCCCTGACCGCCGCTTCCCTTGTGTATGCCATCCAGTTTTTGATGATCGCCATTGGTGTGGGAACTGCCGTTGGCCTGAACGCCCTGCTCTCGCGCAAGCTGGGGCAGAAAAAGCCGGAGGAAGCCTGCCGTGCCGCCACCACCGGCCTGTTCCTGATGCTGGGAACCTCGCTGGTGTTTACACTGGTGGGGCTGCTGTTTTCAAACCAAATCGCCGCCGCACTGACAAACGACCCGGAATTGCAGGAACTTTGCCGGGAATATCTCTCGGTGAACCTCGTGTTCTGCTGGGGCATCTTCTTGCAGACCTACGGCCAGCGGCTTTTGCAGGCCGTGGGTGATACGGTGCTGTCTATGATTTCGCTCATCATCGGTGCTGTGGTGAACATCATCCTTGACCCCATCATGATTTTCGGCCTGCTGGGCTGTCCGGCCATGGGCATCCGGGGCGCTGCTATCGCCACCGTCATCGGTCAGCTCATCGGCGCGGCGGCTGCGTTGTGGTTCAACCGGGTCAAGAACCCGGTCATTCACGTCTGTCTGAAGGGCTATCGCTTTTTGTGGCAGGATGTGGCCGATATTTACCGGGTCGGTCTGCCCACCATCGTGATGCAGGCCATCGGCAGTGTGATGACCTTTGCGGTCAACGGCATTTTGCTGGGGGTGTCCTCCACGGCGGTGGCGTTCTTCGGCATCTACTACAAACTGCAAAACTTCCTGATGATGCCGGTCAACGGTCTGGGACAAGCGGCAATTCCGGTGGTGGGCTTCAACTACGGCAGTGGTCAGTCTGATCGGGTGAAACAGGCGTGGAAAGTGCTTCTGCCCACCGGCGTAGTCTTTGCGCTCTGCGGCACGGCGGTGTTCCTGCTGTTCCCAGCGCAGCTTCTGGGGCTGTTCTCGGCCAGTAACGAAATGCTGGCCTTTGGTGTGCCTGCCCTGCGCATCATCTCGGTGACCTTCCTGTTTGCAGTCACAACCATTCTGTGCGGCTATTTTGCATCCGGCCTTGGCAACGGTGTCGTCAACATGATCGGCGGCGCGCTCCGTCAGCTGGTGGTTCTGGTGCCGTGTCTATGGCTGCTCATCCGCACGGCGGGCATCGACAAAGCATGGTTTGCGTTCTGGGTGTCTGAGGTGGTGGCTTGCGCATACAGCTTGTGGGCAGTGCGAAAAGAGCTGCGAAACAAAGTGAAATAACAAAAAGAATCGGGCGGAACGCTGGGAACACCAACATTCCGTCCGATTCTTTTTATTGTCGATTAGTTTGCAGCAGGAATCGCCACATTCACCGGCAGGACGTAAACGCCGTCTGCGGTGTAGTAGGTGATCTGGGTGATGGTTTTGCCGATCATCGAAGCATAGTAGGCATCGTCTGCGTCAAAGCCCAGTTCGGTGCCGAGCCAGATGTTCGTCACATGGTGCAGGCCGTACTCCGCACCGTCCGCGGTGGTCATCACAACGCCGTAGACCTTGTTGGTGCTGACATCCAAATCAAAACCGTTGACCTTCATCTCGTAATCGGTATGACGGCCGTTCGTAACCAGCTCTACGGTTGCGCCGTTCACGGTCGTTTCGGTGGCCTTGACCTTGCCGAACTCCCAGCTGCCGGTGAACACATTATACCATGCTGTTGCGTAGTAAGCAGGAGCCTCACTCAGCTTGTAGTAAGCGTAGCTGTCGTTCTCGAACAGAGCATCCACACCGGAGTAAGTGGTCGTGGTATCCTTGCCGCGCAGCTTGACGGTGATGTCATAACTGGTGTCATCGGTGACCTGCTTCGAGCTGTCCAGCGCCCACGGGGTCAGCACCTTGACCGGGAACGAAACGCCGGTAATGTCCGAGCCGTCGCTGTTGACGTGATAGGAGCCATTTGCCAGATTTCCGGCACGGGTCTTGGACTTGGTGGCGCTGGTCACAGCGTCTACTTCGTTCTCTACGCCAGCCGATTTGTAGAACTGTGCGTAGGGGATGTTCATGACAACATAGGTGGAGGAAATGCAGTTTTCTTCTTCCGCAGCTTCCACATCCTGTGCGGCAAAGGCCGGAACCGATACGGCACACACCATCATGGCAGCAGCCAGAACACCCGCAAATGTCTTTTTCAATCTCATGGTAACACACCTCATCAAATGAAATTTTTGAGATAGCCATAACTAACATTATACGCTAAAAGAAAAGCCGGTGTGGACTTAAGTCAGCTGGTTAGAAATGACTAACGAGCGGCTTTAAGATATCATGATTGGGTAAAATTGTCAAGATGATTTATCGCAAAAGCAGAAAGCTTTCCAATGGAATGGGCGGGAAGCCGAAAGGAAACGGCCTGTCAAATCTACCGGGACCTGGTTTTGGAGAACATCGAGGAGGATGCCCTCATCCCAAATCCCCGGATAGACCGGGAACAGTTGGACGAGATCGTGGACATCCCGTTCGCCGTACCAGCAGGCCAGACAGCCAACCGTTCCGTCGCCGCCGCTGCTGCCCTTGCCGCAGACCACCAGCAGCCTGCCGGGCCGCGAAAACTGCTTTTGCACAAGAATCTCCCTTTGTCATTTTGCGCATAGTGCACGACGCAAACTTTGTGGAAAAACGCCTTTGAAGCCATAGGACGCTTTATGGTACAATAAAGATGGATGAAAATGCGCAGAAAAGTCCGTTTTGTGCGGGCTGTTCCACTTGGATGAAAGAGGAGCAATATGGCAAAGTATCAGGCAGGAATGCTCGTGGTCTATGGAAATCTTGGAGTGCATGAGATCGAAACGGTTGGTCCGCAAAGCTTTTGCGGCGAACCGGCAAAGGACTACTACACCCTTCGCCCTTATTTTTCGGATTCCCACGATCGCAGCTATATCCCCACCGAGAAAGAGGACGTTCTCCGGCCGGTCAGCCCGGCGGAACAAATCACGGTTGATTTGGAGAAGATAAAAACAGAAGAACTTCCGGCTCCCGTCTCCAACAACCAGACGGTCTTGGCGGAACATTATCAGGCCGTGATCCACACGAATGATTTCTACGAATATCTGAAACTTTACAAAGAACTGTCCCGGAAGCAGATCGCCCAGCGGGGCAGAGGACGCAAGGTCAATGCCATGGACAGCCATTTTTACCAGATGACAGAGCACGTTCTGCAGGAAGAACTTGCTGCTGCGCTGCACGAAACACAGGAGGACGCAGGCAAACGGCTGGCTGAGGCAGTGAAGTAAAAAGGACCGCTTCCATGCAAAAAACGGAGGCGGTCCTTTTGTTTTGGGCAGCGTAAACGAGCGACAACTGCCAGCCAAGCTGGCGGCTTTGACTTTCATGGGCCCGGAGGGCACGTCTTGCATCGACCTGTGAAATCCGATATACTAAAATAAATACACCCACTGTACGGCGCGCATCTGCTCCTGCCCGAAGGAAGCCGTTGAATACGGCAAAAGAGTGCGGGAGAGCCGTGTTATCAAAAGGATGCAGTGCGGCTCGCCATAAAAGCAGCCGGAATGCGGTGGGGTGTAAAGGAGCGACAGGATCCGTTCCGGAGATTCAAGAATGGAAATGAATGGTTGGAAGTCAATCGGGATTTGTGGACGAAATCTGCATTGGGACATTGGCGGAGCGTTTTACGCGGAATGGAGGAAACAAAAATATGGAAACAGTCTATATCGCAGGCGGATGCCTGTGGGGCGTACAGCATTTTTTTGACACGGTGCCCGGTGTGCAGATGACCGAGGCCGGCAGAGCCAACGGAACGACCGACTCGCTGGACGGCCCATACGACGGCTATGCAGAATGCGTAAAAGTGGTCTTTGACGAGAAGCGCACGAGTGTTCCGGAACTGATGGCGCATCTGTTTGAGATCATCGACCCCTACAGTCTGAACAAACAGGGCGTTGACGTCGGCAAGAAATACCGGACGGGGCTGTACAGCACAGACCCAAGACATCTGGAAGAAGCAAGAGCCTTTATTGACCGCCGGGAAGACCGGGACAAGATCGTTGTGGAGGTGCTGCCGCTGACAAATTACGTCCGAAGCGCCGAGGAACATCAGCACCATCTGGAACGGCACCCCGAAGACTGCAGCTACTGCCACATCCCGGACGAGGTCCTGAACAAATACAGGCGGTAAAGCCCCGGAAAACGGCAGCAGCCCTTAGCGTGTGACGGCAGAATAGAAAAAGAGGACCCCTCTGCAAGCCTTGAAAAAGGCCGACAGAAGGGTCCCTTTTACGTATTGCGTCTGTACCCGTTTTCATCCCGGTATTCGGGGTGGTCCTTGAGGTAAGGGTCCCGGTCGCCGCAGATGGTCAAGTCGCATTTGTACCCGTTTGCGCAGGTGATCGTGCGGATCAGTCTGGCGTGGATCAGCTCCATGGACGCATAATCCATGTTGCATAGGGCGGCCATGATGTCGGTCAGCCCGTGCTGGATCGCAAATTCCGCCACAGGGCACGCGGTGAACTCGTAATAGATGGGCTTATCCTTCTCATAAGGAGCCACTGCCATTTCGTAGTCGTGCCATTCGTCGCAGCGTGCTTTGGCAGAGGTGAAAGCCCGGTGCAGCAGCCGCCTGAAAAACGGCTTGTTGCAGTCCACAAATTTCAGTCGGCGGAACGAGGGCAGGATCAGCGCTTCTTCCATCTCCTCGATCTCCCGGAACGAGGTCACGGCTTTGCACACCACATAATAGCTCAGGATGGCGATGCAGTCGTAGGTGCCGCCCGCACCGTTGTGGAAATTTTTTGCGCCGCCAAGGTCGGTGCGCCAGTCCGAGAGAAAGGCTGCATACTGCCGCTGCACCTGCTCCCAGACGGCTTCCCGCCGGGCTTCCGGGTAGTGCAGAGCGATTTTGGCCAAAATCTCCTTTTTGCAGGGCTTGGAGTAGAGCACATGGCAGTTCCGGTCAAATTGCAGTTCGCTGTCTTTCATACAGGTTCCTCTTTTCGCTTCAGGCAGGGTGGATGTTCTGCGTCCTGAGAAAAGAATACCACATGCGGTTTGCGGTGTCAAACGAGGAGGGCTGGCCCTTGACGGCAGGTGCGGAATGCGCTATACTTCCCTTAAAGTTATACATAACTAACCATGAAGGGAAAGCGTTATGACAGATGCATTTTACGGGATCCTGATCCCATTTCTGGGCACCTCACTGGGGGCGGCCAGCGTGTTTTTTCTCAAGCAGTCGCTGGGGGACCACATCCAGCGTGCGCTCACCGGGTTTGCGGCGGGCGTGATGGTGGCGGCGTCCGTCTGGAGCCTGCTCATCATCCATTTTGTGCAGCTGGAAGCGCTGAACTGGTGCAAAACGGCCATCCCCATCGGCTGCGCACTGGGCACCGTCACCTGCTGGGTGCTGTGCCTGATTTTGCGCTTTGTCGTGAAGGGCGAGTGGGTGGACATGCCGCTCTTTGCAGTGAGTGCCAGCGGCATCTTCAGCGGTGCCGTGGTGGGCGTTGTCACCGTGTTCATCGCGGCCCATTCCCCGGCCCGGCAGGCGGCGCGGGTGTCCCCGGCGGCAGTGGTCTCCGGCAATGCCGACACAGCGGCCCACTACGCCGCCCATGCGGCCAGGCCCGGCCTGCTGAAGGTGGAAACTTCCCTCGGCATCCACCACGCCATGGGTGCCAGGAAAAACCTGTTCCTGATGACCGGTTCCTTTGCGCTGATGATCGTGCTGTTTCTGGCGTTTTCGGCCTGTCTGGATATCGTGCACAAGCTTCTGCCCTCGGTGAACAGCCATCTCACGCCGGATTTTTCCATCTACAGCGTGGATGACACCAATTCCCTCGACCCCGCCATGGCTGACGAAATTGCGGCTCTGCCCGGCGTGAAGTGCACCTACGGCACCATGTCCCGCACGGCACAGCCTGCCCGGATCAACGGCGCGGAAACCACCATCGACCTCTATTCCTACGGGGACGCCATGCTGGACGACGCCAAAAGGTCCGTTGCCAGCGGCGACCTTTCCAAGGTCTACGGCGACTCCGGCTATGCGCTGGCCATTTTCAGCGACGCAACCCGCCTGAACGTGGGCGACAGCGTCACGGTCAACGGCCAGACGCTGGAGATCGCCTGCGTGCTGTCCGAGGGCATCGGCAGCATCAGCGGTGCCCCCGTCATCGTCTGCTCGGGCGAGACGTTCACCCGCCTGACCGGCGAGACCCATTACATGCTCCTGAATGTCCTTGCGGAGAAAGACATCTCCGACGCCGCGGTGCAGAAGCTTTATGCGCTGGCAGGCGACGCCGCCGTGTCGGACAACCGGGAGCTGCAAAGCGAGGTCAACGGTTCCTACTGGGTGTTCCGCCTCGCGGCCTACGGTTTTCTGGCCATCATCTCCCTCATCACGGTGCTGAACATCGTGAACAGCATCTCCATGGGTGTTTCGGCCCGCACCAGGCAGTACGGTGCCATGCGCGCCGTGGGCATGGAGGGCCGGCAGATCACCAGAATGATCGCCGCCGAAGCCGTCACCTATGCCGCCTGCGGCACCGTGACCGGCCTTGTGCTGGGCCTTGCGCTCCATCACCTGATCTATGCAAAGATCGTCATCACCCACTTCGGCGGTGTGTGGAGGGTGCCGACAGAGTCCATTGCGCTGGTCGTCCTGCTGGTGGCGGTCTCCTGCGTGCTGGCAGTGCACGGCCCGGCCCGGCGCATCCGCAATATGCCCATCACGGCCACCATCAACGAACTGTAACACCAGGCCCCGGGGAACGGCAGAACGCCTCCGGGGCTTTTGCTGTTGCCGCGGCCCTTGACGGATATGGAAAGTGTGCTATAATGGTTGCACCTACAACGATGTAGGTGCATCTTTTGCAAAGACACCGGAGGTGCCTATGGATATCACACAACGAAAGATCACAAAGATCGCGCGGGAAGCGGAAAAGCTGGTGCTGCTCACGGTGCGGGAGGAAGGCGTCGGCACGGCGGAGATCGACCTCATCCATGCGCTGCGCCACCACCCCGGCTGCACGCAGGCCCAGCTGGCCGAGCTGCTGCACGCGGACAAGGCCGCCATTGCGCGGCGCACGAAAAACCTGGAGGCAAAGGGCTACCTGACCCGGCAGGATGCCCCCAACGACCGGCGCAGCCAGCTGCTGTACCCCACCGAAAAGGCAGAAAACCTGAAGTCCTCCAAGGCGGAGGTGGAAGCTGCTTTCTATGAATATCTGACCGGTGTGCTCACCGAGGAGGAAGCCGCTGCCTTTGCGGCTTCTTTGAACAAACTGTACACCGCGTCCAAGACCGAGAGCCGGGCGGGCTTCCCGCACTTCCGAAAAGCCGCAGGAGGTGAAACGACCCATGAAGCCCATAAAGAATGATAAGACCTTCCGCCCGGACCGGGTGCTCTCCTATTTCCGGGTGGAGTGGCTTCCGCTGGCCTTCGTGACCCTTTCGGGCCTTGTGTATAACATCGGCCTGCTGGCAACGCCCTGGTTCGAGGGACGGCTGGCCCAGTGCCTGGCGGATATCCTGGGCGGCAGCGAAACGGCGGCCAATATGGCGCTGCTGGTGCTGGCCTACATCCTCGTCACCCTGCTGGTGCAGGCGGCGCGGTTCATCAAGCGGTTCTATGTGCGCCGCTTTGCCAACAACATCAACCGCCGGATGAAGGGCATCCTGTATGCCAATCTGGTGCGCCAGAGCAAGGCCGCGCTGGAACAGCAGGGGGCCGGTGAGCTGATGACCAAAGCCATCTCAGACGTGGACGACTGCGTGGAAGGAATGCGCAAGTTCACCACCGAGATCTTTGATACCGGCGTGGCGCTGGTGGGCTATGTGGTGATGCTGCTGGTGTACGACTGGCGGCTGGCCCTGCTGAGCCTGCTGTTCACGCCCTTCTCTTATGTATGTGCAGCGTGGATGAAAAAGCCGGTGCAGCGGGCCGGTGCGGCCTACAAAAAGGCCGCCGGTGCCCTGAGTGCCGCCACGCTGGACCGCGCCCAGAACGCCGTCACCTACCGCATTTACGGCTGTGAGGACGCCCGGGTGGAAAAATACGAGGATGCTCTGAACACCTACGAAAAGACCGCTGTGCGCAATAATGTGTGGCAATCCGCCCTGCCGCCGCTGTATCTGGCGGCGTCCAATGCGGGCGTGCTGTTCATTTTGTGGTTCGGTGCAAAGAACGTGCTGGGCACCGGCTGGAGCGCCTGGGACATTGCAGCCTTCACCACCTTCCTGTCCTGTTTCACGAAGCTGGTGGTCAAGTCCTCCAAGGTGGCGAAGCTGTTCAACGCCGTGCAGAAGGCGGAAGTCTCCTGGAAGCGCATCAAGCCGCTGATGAAGCAGCCCGAACCGCTGGAAGCCCTGAACGTCCCGGCGGCACAGGATGTCACGCTGAAGAACCTCTCCTTTGCCTATGGCGGGGAGCCCATCTTCTCCGGCCTGAGCCTGACCGCCCGCCCCGGCGATATCATTGGCGTCACCGGCCCGGTGGCCTGCGGCAAATCCACCTTTGGCCGGGTGTTCCTGTGCGAAGCACCCTATGAAGGCTCGGCGAAGTTTGGCGGCAGAGAGTTCTCGGCCCTGACGGCGCGGCAGATCGCTGCCACCGTCGGTTATCTGGGCCATGACCCGGAACTAAGCGCCGACACGGTGCAGAATAATGTGCTCTGCGGCAGTGCGCAGGATGCCATGCCGTGGCTGGCCGCCGCCGCACTGGACGGCGAAATGCAGGCCATGGAAAACGGCGCGGACACCGTCATCGGCCCCAGCGGCACACGGCTTTCGGGCGGCCAGGCCCAGCGCCTGGCGCTGGCCCGCACGCTGGCCCACCCGCGCCCGGTGCTGGTGCTGGACGACCCGTTCTCGGCGCTGGACTGCAGCACCGAGGACACCGTCTTTGCGGACCTGCAGGCTTACGCGAAGGATAGGGTGGTGTTTCTCATCTCGCACCGGCTGTATCACTTCCCGCAGATGCAGCAGATCATCTTTATGGACGGCGGCAGGACCACCGTCGGTACGCATGATGAGCTGATGGCAACGGTGCCGATGTACCGCCAGCTGTACGAGAGCCAGACTGTAAAGAAGGGAGGCGACCTGGATGAAGAACCGTGTGAAGCGTAAAAACGGCGTGTTTGAGGCTCTCCGCATGGCGGCCGCAGCCCACCGCCTGCTCACGGCGGGCACCATCCTGTGCGTGGCGGCGTCGGTGCTGGCATCGCTGGTGCCGCCGCTGCTGCTGGCGGGCATCATCGACCGGCTGACGGCGGGCATCCCGCTCACCTTCCTCGCGGCGCTGCTCTACTTTGGCAGTCTGGCGCTGGAAGGGGCGCTCTCGTCGGCGCAGGAAAGCCTTCTGGTGCTCTTTGGCCAGAAGATGACCCACGCCCTGCGCAGTGAAATGTCCCAGAAGCTGACGCTGCTGCCTGCCAGCACGCTGGTGGACCAGAACCCCGGCGAGGTGGCGGCCCGCTTCTCCGGTGATGTAGACACGGTAGAAGCTCTGTTCACCTCCGGCATCATCAGCATGGCGGCGGATGCCTGCCGCATCGTGTCCATTCTGGTGGTCATTGCGGTAAAAAACACCGGTCTTGCCCTGATCCTGCTGCTGGTGCTGCCGCTGTTCGCGGTGTTCACCCGCGTGGTGCAGAAGCGGATGCTGGCCGCCCAGCTGGACAACCGCCGCGCGGTGGCGGCCGTATCCGGCCAGGTGCCGGAGACGCTGCACAACATCCGCACCATCCGGGCCCTGGGCCTGGAAAGCTATATGGAGCGCCGCTACGACCGCTGCATCGGCGACAGTTATGCCGCCATGGAGCGCACGAACTTCTACGACGCCATCTATTCGCCGGTGGTGCTGGCGCTGAACGCCGCCGTGGTGGGCATCGTGATGCTGCTATCCGCTTCCGGCAATGCCACCGTGCTCACCTTCTTCGGCATGTCGGTGGGCACCTCGGTGGCTGTCATCAACTACATTTCCCGCATCTTTGCCCCCATTGAGAGCCTTGGCATGGAGATCCAGACCATCCAGTCCGCCATGGCAGGCGTCAAGCGCATCGACGCTTTCCTCAGCCAGCCCGAGCGCGCCATCCCCCCGGAGCGGAAGGACGCCACCCGGGGAGATGTGGAGCTCTCCCATGTGACCTTCGGCTATGGGGAAAAGCATGTTCTGAACGACTTCTCCATGACCGTGAAGCAGGGCGAGCAGGTCACGCTGGTGGGCCGCACCGGCGCGGGCAAGAGCACCGTGTTCAAGCTGCTGCTGGGCCTGTACCGGCCCGAAGCGGGCAGGGTGACCATCGGCGGGGTGGATGTGGCGAACATCACTGACCGCGAGCGACGCACCTGCATCGGCTGCGTGGAGCAGCATTTCTCCCGGGTGCCGGGCACGGTGCTGGAGCAGATCACTTTGAATGACCCGGCCATCACCCGGGAAATGGCACAGGATGCCGCCCGGCTTGCGGGCATCGACGCGGCGATCCAGACCCTGCCGGAAGGCTACGACACCGTATGCACCGACGGCATGTTCTCGCAGGGCGAGTGGCAGCTGCTGTCCATCGCCCGCGCGGCCGCTGCCGACCCGGCGGTGCTGCTGCTGGATGAAATTACGGCGAACCTCGACGCCGAGACCGAAGCCCGGGTGCTGGAAGCGCTGCGCCGTGCTTCGGCGGGCCGCACGGTGCTGTCGGTCTCCCACCGCATTTATGAGAACCTCGGCGGCCGCACCGTGGAGATCAAGACCCAGGTGCAGTAACCACAAGAAAAACGGAACGCCCTCTGCGCGCACAAAATGCCTGCAGGGGGCGTTTTTGCATCTTTCCCTCGGGTGAAAAGTATGGTATACTCCAAAAGTAGTTTGTCATGACAAACCGCAGGGTATCCTGCGAAATATGGTATTTTTCCGATACTTCTTTGATGGTCATGCGGCACAGCCTCCTTTGCACGAGACGAGTATAGCACCTGGAGTTTGCTCCAAGTCAAGAGCTTTTTGCAAAATTTTTTCCGAAAGACAAAAAAGGCCCTGCCGTTCCCTTCAGAACAGCAGAGCCGGATCATTGCGGATGCAGAAACTTCAGCGCACAGCGCTGGTGCGGTGCTCCATGAGATAGGTGGCCTCCAGGTCGGCGATGTGCAGCTTGACGGCCAGCGGATACTTGTCGTAGGCTTCCGAGATGGCAAAGCAGCCGCCCCGGGCCGCGTCGTCAAAGCCGCCCATGTGCCAGCGGATGGCAACGGCTTCCTCGATGCGCAGCTTCATGAACCGCTCGATGAGGAAGACGCTTTTCTCGCCGTGGCCGTAGGGGAACAGGTCCTCCACGCTGTAGCTGGGCACCTTTTCCCACTGGCCGGTCACGTCGTTTTTCACGTTGCGGGTGCCGGCCTTGTAGTAGTTGGCCTTGCACAGATCGTGCAGCAGCGCACAGATGGCGAAGGTCTCCTCGCTGTCGCCCTCGGTGAAAAAGGTGTCGTGCAGGGCGTGGTAGACATTGAGACTGTGCATGCACAGCCCGCCCTCACAGGCACCGTGGAACCGGGTGGACGCAGGCGCGGTGAAAAAATCGGTCTTATGGTCCAGCCAGTCCAGCAGCTTTTCGCCGCCGGGGCGGGAGACATGCTGCTGCCAGATCTGCAAAAATTCTTCGCGGTCGCCCATGCTCACAGCTCCAGATCGTCCAGAAGGCCCTTGAGGATGGCCATCTCGTCGTGGCTCAGGGAGATGCCCTTGCCCATGCGGGTGCCGTCCGGGGACCAGTCGCGGATGTCGTACTTGGGTTCGCCGTCGTTCCAGCTGATGAGGTTGAGCTGACGCTCCCAGCCGCGGGGACGCTCGGAGAGCACAGCGATGCGCTGGACGACTTCATATTTGATCTCTGCCATGATGCAAAACCTGCCTTTATCTTTGTTTGCTACCATAATAAGGGAAGTGGACGAAGATTTCAACAGGTTCGGCAAAAATAATTTGAAAATTTTTTATTTAGCCGTAGGGCGATTCTTCCCGCCAGTCCACGAGGTCCAGCACACTGGCGGTGTCGTCGTCCGGGGCGGGGTGGGCCGAGTGGGTGTGCTGTTCGGTGCTGAACAGGCCGGGCGCATAGTGGGCCATCACGCTGGCCTGCACATCCCCGGCCAGAAAATCCCGGGCGTTTTTCTGGTAGCAGGCGGCAGGGGTGCCGTCGGTCATGGGCACGCTTTGCGGGGCGCTGTTCGTGCTCGGGTGGGGCGTCTGGCCGGGGGTCTCGATGTGGGGCGGCACCTGTGTGCCGGGGGCAGTGGGGTCGCCGGGCAGCAGGATATCCGGGCTGTCGGGCTTGTTTGCGCTGTCCGGGGCTTTGCCCAGCGGCGGGCTGCACCGGCTGCAGCTGTTCTCCGGGGCCGCAGAAGGCCCGGGCAGGTCCTCCATCTGATGGCGGATGAATGGCGTAAGGGAACTCATAAAATCACCTCCGGGGATAGGATGCCCGGAGGTGAGGGGATTTACACGATCAATTCCACCGTCGAGCCGCCGGTGCGCCCTTTGCGCACCACCACCTGCCGGTCGATGCGGTCTTTCAGCGCCCCCACATGGGAGATGATGCCCACCAGGCGGTCGCCCTCGGTGAGGCCTGCCAGCACCCGCATGGCCTGTTCCAGCGATTCGTCGTCCAGGCTGCCGAAGCCTTCGTCCAAAAAGAGGGTGTCCAGCCGGATGCCGCCTGCCGCGCTCTGCACCTCGTCCGAAAGGCCCAGCGCCAGCGCCAGCGACGCCTTGAAGCTCTCGCCGCCGGAAAGGGTCTTCACGCTGCGGCGGGTGCCGTTGTAGTGGTCGATGACGCCGAGGTCAAGGCCGGACTGGCTGCGCTGGTTCTCGGCCCCGATGCGCTCCAGCTCGTACTGCCCGGCGGTCATCTGCATCAGGCGGGTGTTGGCGTGGCGCAGGATGCGGTCGAGATAGTTCATCTGGATGTAGGCTTCCAGTTTGATTTTTTGTTTGCTGGTCAGGGTGCCGCCCGCCGTGGCGGCAAGGGCGCTCACCCACTGCCAGCGTTGTTCCAGTGCCGCGCGGGCAGCAGCGGCGGCGCGGTAATTTTCGGCGGCGGTGCGGTTCGGCAGCAGCTGGGCGGCCAATTGCTGGGCCTGCTCCCGCAGGGCGGTGCGGGCCGCAGAAAGCTCGGCCTGCCGGGCCTGCAGAACTTCAAGCGGCTGTTTCGGCACGGCTTTGGCGGCAGCGGTCTGCTGGGCAAGCAGAGCGTCCACGGCGGCTTTGGCGGCAGCGTGGGTCTGCTGGGCCCGCCGGAGGGCGGCTTCCGCCTGTTCCATGCCGGTGCGGAAGGTACGGCGCTTCGCTTCCAGCGCGTCCAAAGCGGCCTGTGCGTCGGCACGCTGGGGGCAGGGCAGGGCAGCCCGCTGGTCGGTGATCTGCCGTTCCAGCGCGTCGGCCCGGGCAGACTGGGCTGCAGCGGTGCGGTCGGCGTCGGACGCGGCCTGTTCCAGCGCCGGGCGCTGGCGGGTCCTGGCCTGCCGGTCGGCATCCAGCGCGGTGCGGCGGGCGCAGTCGGCTTCGGCCTGCCGGAGGGCAGCGGCGCATCCGGCCTGTGCCGTGTGCAGGGCGTCCGCCTCCTCGGCCAGCACGGTGGTCATCAGGGCAAAGGTCAGCTGCACCGGGCCGTCCGGCGCGGTGAACCGCTGGGGCAGCAGGCTTTCGGCGTCCCGGCGCAGGGAGCGGCGGGCTTCGTCGGCGGCAGCGTTGGCGCTCTGGGCGGCGGTGCTGGCGGTCTGGGCCAGAGCATCAGCCGTGTCGGCTTCCTGCTTGGCGGCGTCCACCTGCGCCTGGGTGGGGGCCGTGCGGGGCAGCTGGGCTTTGGCCGGGTGATGGGTGCTGCCGCACACCGGGCAGGGGGCACCCTCGGTCAGCTCCCGGGCCAGCACGCCCGCCTGTGCGTCCAGAAAAGCCTTGTCCAGTGCATCCCGGCGGGCATGGGCCTGCGCTTTCGCTTCGGCAGCGGTGCGGTAGGCTTCCTGTGCGCGGCGGGCTTTCTGGGCCAGTTTCTGGCAGGCGGCAAGACGGCTCTGTAGCGTGGCAAGCGCTTCGCCGCGCTGGGCCAGCTCTTTTTCCTGTGTCTCCAGCGCCAGCTTTTGGGTGGGCGCGGCTTCCAGTGCGGCAAGGGCCTGCTCGTCGGCTGTGAGCTGCGCCGCCAGAGTTTCCAGCTGGGCACGCTTCTTCGCGGCCTGTGCCCGGGCCAGCTGGGCGGCGTCAGCGGTCTGTTTCTGCTCACGGCACAAGGCGTCCAGCGCGTCGTAGGCGCTCAAAGCCGCCTTTGCCTGCGTGACCTGCCCGGCCAGCGCATCCAGCTGGGCGGCGTCGCCTGCGTGGCGGGCGCTTTCGGCCCGAGCGGCTTCCAGTGCGGGCAAGGCTGCGGCAAGGGCCGCCTGCTTTTCCGTCAGCTGCGCGGCCAGCTGCGCGGCCTGCCGGGCGGTGCCCAATTGCTGCTGCAGGCCGTCCAGTTCGGTTTCCGTCTGTTTCAGGGCGGCAGCGGCCGTCTCCTGCGCGGCGGTCTGCCGGGTCAGCAGGGCGTCCAGCAGAGCCAGCGTGGTTTCCGGTTCGGTCTGGGCGCTGAGTGCGGCAAGGGCTGCGGCGTCCGGGTCGTCGGGGGCATACTGCACGCCGGAAAGCAGGCTGTCGAGCTTTGCGTTCTGGGCGGTGCGCTGCTGGTTCAGGCGGGAGGCTTCCTCCTGCAAGCGGTCCTGCAGCCGGGCATAGCGCTGGGTGCGGAACAGCTTGCGGAAGATGCGGCTGCGCTCCTCGGTGGAAGCGTTGAGCAGCTTTGTGAACTGCCCCTGCGCGATCATGGCGATCTGCGAAAACTGGCTGTAGTCCAGCCCGATGATCTCCTGCACGGCGGCGGTCACGTCTTTTGCTTTGGTCACCGGCGGGCGGCCGTCGGCGTAGGTGAGGGTGGCGTCGGCCTTCTCGGCGGTAAAGCCCTCGCCGCGCACCTTGGGGCGGGTGTACTCTGGGTTGCGGCGCACAGTGTAGCGGACGCCGTTCACCTCAAATTCCAGCTCCACAAAGGTGGGGGTCTTGGGGTCGGCGTACTTGCAGCGCAGCATGGCCCCCTCGCGCACGCCGCCGCTGGAATGGTCGTACAAAGCGTATGTAATGGCGTCAAACAGGGTGGTCTTGCCCGCGCCGGTGTCGCCGGTGACGAGGTACAGTCCGCCCTTGCCCAGCTTTTCCAGTTCCAGCACCGTTTCGCCCGCATAGGGGCCGAAGGCCGATAGAGTGAGCTTTAACGGCCTCATGCGTCCTCGCCCTCCTTCCAGATGTCCTCAATGAGCTGCTGGCAGAAGGCCGCCTGCTCGTCGGTCAGCGGCTGGTTGTTCTGCAATTCGTAAAAGGCGGCAAAATGTTCCAGCGGGGTGATATTCTCGGTGCGCTCCGGGGCCGTCACTTCCCGGTCTTCCCGGGTGCGGAGGTTGTCATAGTCCAGCCGCATCAGGTTCGGGTAGACCACCCGCAGGCGGGCCAGTGCGTCCGGTACGTCCTGCTCGTCGGTGAGGGTGATGTGCAGGTAGTCCTCCACGGCGGTGCCCGCGTAGGTACGGCGGTCGGTCAGCTCCATGTAGCTGCCGCGCACTTCGCGCAGGTCGTGCTTCGGGGTGAGAGGTGCGGTGGTGATGGTCACTTCGCCCTTGGGTCCCAGCTCTACAAACGTAGCGCTCTTGTGCTGGGAAGCTTCCGAGAAGGAGTACTTCAGCGGGGTGCCGCAGTAGCGCACAGCGTCGCGGCCCACCTTCTGCGGACTGTGCAGGTGGCCCAGCGCCACATAGTCAAAGCCGTCGAACAGGCTGGCATCCACGCTGTCCACACCGCCCACCGACACTTCCTCGCTCTCGCAGCAGGCAGCCCCGGCCACGAACTGGTGGGCCACCAGCACGCTGCGGTGGGCGGGGTCCAACTCGCAGTGCCGCAGCACGCAGGCAAGGGCGTCGTTGTAGCTTTCCATGGGCTCGTCCGGCCAGACATGCCGTACCATGGCGGGCTTCAAAAAGGGCAGCAGATACACATCCACGGTGCCGTGGGCATCCTGCAGCGGGATGGGTTGCGGCGCGCCGGAAAATACCGGACTGACGTAGACGCGGCTGGGTTCCAGCAGGGCCGAACCAAAGGCGATGCGGTCCGCCGAGTCGTGGTTGCCGCTGATGGCGAATACCGGAAGCTTGCGCGCCGCCAGCTGGGTCAAAAACCAGTCCAGCAGGCGCACGGCCTCGGCGGGAGGCACGGGCTTATCGTAGAGGTCGCCCGCCAGCAGCACGCCGTCCACGGGCGTTGTGTCCAGCAGGGACAGGATTTCTTCCAGAATGTACCGCTGGTCGTCCAGCATGGAGAACTCGCACACCCGCTTGCCGAGGTGCAAATCGGATAAATGCAGAAAACGCAAACAGGAACACCGCCTTTCAAAAGGGTTTGCTTTATTATACAGCAAGTGTGGTTTTGAGGGCAAGAATAGAAAAAGCGTCTGCAGGACGGGAAGTCTCACAGACGCGATAAAGTGGCTCGCTCTCTCTGCCGTCACGACGAAGCTTCTGGTGCATCCGTAGGGAGCGGATTTATCCGCTCCGCAGGCAAGAAATATCTGCCGGGAAACAAGCGGAACGCATAAATGCGTTCCCTACACCAGAACAGATACGTTTCCGGGTTTGACTGAGAGGGCGAGGCCGTTTTTTAGAACATCTTCTCCCAGGTGCCCTGGCCCACGATGCCGTCGGCGGTCAGGCCGTTGCGCCGCTGGAACCGCTGCACCGCTGCGGCTGTGGAAGCCCCGAATCTGCCGTCCGCGGTCAGCCGCTCACCCAGCGAGTTGAGCTTCTGCTGCACCAGCCGCACCGTGCCGCCCGCACTGCCGCTGCGCAGGGCAATGCCGGGGTAGGGCACATGCAGGCCGTGCTTGGCCGTGTAGCGGGTGTAGAGCACGTTCCATGTGTTCGCGCCCACCTTGCCGTCCACGTTCATCTTGTTTTTCAGCTGGAACTCCTTCACGGCGTTCTCGCTGGCTACGCCGAACTTGCCGTCTGTTTTTAGCTCGTCGTACCATGTGCAGGCATCGCGCACACCGTTGAGCCAGGTCTGCGCAAGAGCTACGTCCGGCCCGGAGGAGCCGCGCTGGATGAGGGAATAATAAGCAGGGATCGCCATAATGATCACACGCTCCTTTCGCCACATGCTATGCGGCAAAAGTGCCGGGCGTTACCCCACAAGCACCACATCCTCCCGGCGGGCGGTGCGCTGCTGCAGCCATTCCACGAAGCGCAGGCGCAAAACGTAGTCCCCGCAGACGAGGTCGTTTTCGGCAGGCAGGGCATACCCGCCGCAGGCGGCGCGGCACAGGCCCGGGTAGAGCACGCACCACCAGTTGCGGCCCGCACCGGAGCCGAGCTCGATGCGCACCGCGTCGTACCGCCCGGCGGGCAGCGCGCCGGAGCCATAGCGCCGGGTGGGGAAATACATGTTCACCAGCTGCACCCGCACCGGGGCCCGGAGGCCCAGCTTTGCCAGCGCGTGCCGGGCCGTGAGTTGCAGCTCGAACAGATGCTGTGCCGCCCAAGTGAGGGCTTCGGGTTTGCTCTGAGCCGGGCAGGCGGCATCCAGATAGGCCAGCACTGCGTCCCGCACATGGAGTTTGGCGCTCTGGTCGGCCACGGAATCGCTCCCGGCCCGGATGTGCAGCCGCAGGGTGTCGGCGCACACCAGTGCCCCGGTGTCCCGCTGGGTGCGGGACCACGCGGCGGCCTGCAGCGCACCGCACAGGGCAAGGGAAAGAAGCAGACCAAGGCAGAGCAGCGCCATCTGGCGGCGGGGGAGTGTTCTGGATAACATAAAAAACAGACCCTTCTTCTGGAAATATCATCCAGAGGATGGGCCTGTTGGAAGTGTTTTATTCGCTCAGTTCTTCAGCGACTGCATGGGGGCAGGCAGACGGCCGCCGCGGTTGATGAACACCGAGGGGTCGTGCTGGTTCACGGCCATGATGGGGCCGTAGCCCAGCAGGCCGCCAAAGTCCAGCACCTCGCCTGCCTTGCGGCCAATGGCGGGGATGACGCGCACGGCGGTGGTCTTGCTGTTCACCATGCCAATGGCGGCTTCGTCCGCGATCAGCGCGCTGATGACGGCCGGGCTGGTGTCGCCCGGGATGATGACCATATCAATGCCCACCGAGCAGACGGCGGTCATGGCTTCCAGCTTTTCAATGGTCAGGCAGCCGGTCTCGGCGGCGTGGATCATGCCCGCGTCCTCGCTGACCGGGATGAAGGCACCGGACAGGCCGCCGACGTGGTTGGAGGCCATCACGCCGCCCTTCTTCACGGCGTCGTTCAGCAGGGCGAGGCAGGCGGTGGTGCCGCAGCAGCCGCAGGTCTCAAGGCCCATTTCTTCCAGAATGTTGGCCACACTGTCGCCGATGGCCGGGGTGGGGGCCAGCGAAAGGTCGATGATGCCGGCGGGCACGCCCAGCGCCTGCGAAGCAAGGTTTGCCACCAGCTGGCCCACGCGGGTGATCTTGAAGGCGGTGCGCTTGACCAGCTCTGCCACCTCGTCGATGGGGGCGTCTTTCGGCAGGCGGGCCAGGGCGGCACGCACGGCACCGGGGCCGGAAACGCCGACATGGATCTCGCAGTCCGGCTCGCCGGGGCCATGGAATGCACCGGCCATGAAGGGGTTATCTTCCGGCGCGTTGCAGAACACGACAAGCTTTGCCGCGCCGATGCACTGACGGTCCGCGGTGAGCTCGCTGGCCTTCTTGACGGCCTCGCCCATGAGCTTGACGGCATCCATGTTCAGGCCCGCCTTGGTGGCACCGATGTTCACCGAGCTGCACACGATGTCGGTCTCGGCCAGGGCGCGGGGAATGGACTCGATCAGGCGGCGGTCACCGGCCGAGAAGCCCTTGTGCACGAGGGCACTGTAGCCGCCCACAAAGTTGACGCCCACCTTTTTACCGGCGGCGTCCAGGGTCTTGGCAAAGTCCACGGGGTCGGCGTCCGGGCAGGCACCCAGCAGCATGGCGATGGGGGTCACGCTGATGCGCTTGTTGATGATGGGGATGCCGTATTCGGCGCTGATGTGCTCCACAGCGGGCACGAGGTTTGCGGCCTTGGTGGTGATCTTGTTGTAGATGTTCTCGCAGGCCTTCTTCGGGTCCGGGTCGATGCAGTCCAGCAGGCTGATGCCCATGGTGACGGTGCGCACGTCCAGATTGTCCTGGGTGAACATCTCGATGGTCTCGAGGATGTCACCGGTGTTAAACATACTCATTGCAGTGTACTCCCTCCATCAGATGGTGTGCATGGCGTCAAAAACTTCCTGACGGGTCACGTTGATCTGCATGCCCATCTCGGCGGCCAGCGCGTCGGCGCGTTTGTGCAGCTCCTCGTGGCTCACGTTGCAGTTACTGATATCCACCAGCATGATCATGGCGAACATGCCCTGCAGGATGCTCTGGGTCACGTCCTCGATGTTGATGTTCAGTTCGGTGCACAGACCGGCGACTTTGGCGACCACGCCCACGGTATCGTGACCAATGACGGTAATGAATGCTTTCATCGTTTCCACCCTCGTTTTCCAGTTCGTGAATGGTGCCGCGAATGTTCCGGCACACCCTTACCACCCCAGTATAGCAGATTTGGCAAATTTTGAACACACTTTTTGTAAAAAAGAGCAGACAACGGCGGAAAAAGACATTCTATCAAAAAAGCGGATGCAATCTTTTCCGGCTTGTGCTATACTTATAGATAATTTCCGCGAATTTTCCCATCGGGATGAGAAGGAGTAACTATCATGGAACAGCTTTTGAAGATTCTGGAAGACAATGCACGGCTGCCCATCGAGGACATTGCCACGATGCTGAATAAATCCCCCGCCGAGGTGGCGGCCATGATCGACCTGGCCCGGGCGCAGGGCATCATCAAGGGCTACAAGACCCTTGTGGACTGGGAAAAGGCCGGTGTCAACCGGGTGGAAGCCGTCATCGAGCTGAACGTCAGCCCCAAAAAGAGCCGCGGTTTCGATGAAATTGCGGCCACCATCGCCGCCTTTGACGAGGTGGAGAGCGTGCTGCTGATGAGCGGCGGCTACGACCTGCAGCTGGTCATCAAGGGCCAGACCTTCCAGGAGATCGCGCTGTTCGTGGCAAAGCGGCTTTCGCCGCTGGACGACGTGCTGTCCACTGCCACCCACTTTGTGTTGCGCACCTATAAGAAGGAAGGCCGCCTGTACCAGGACGAAGAAATTGACGAAAGAGAGTGCACGGTGCTGTGATGGACTACGATAAACTGATCGCGCCTGCCGCCGAAGCCATGCGGCCCTCCGGCATCCGCAAATTTTTCGATCTGGCTGCCGAAATGCCCGAGTGCATCAGTCTGGGCGTGGGCGAGCCGGACTTCAAAACGCCCTGGGCCGTGCGCGAAGCCGGCATTGAGAGCCTGGAGCATGGCCGCACCCGCTACACCTCCAACGCGGGCCTGAAGGAACTGCGCGCCGAGGTGGCAAAGTATCTGGAGCGCCGCATGGGTCTGCACTACGACCCGCTGCACGAGGTGCTCATCACGGTGGGCGGCAGCGAAGCCATTGATATGTGCATCCGCACGTTGGTGCAGCCCGGCGACGAGGTCATCATCCCGGAGCCCTGCTTTGTGTGCTACGAGCCCATCACCACTCTGTCCGGCGGCGTGCCGGTGCATGTGGCCTGCCGCCAGGAGGACGAGTTCCGCCTGCGTGCCGACGCCCTGAAAGCAGCCATCACCCCCAAGACCAAGCTGCTCATCATGCCCTTCCCGAACAACCCCACCGGCGCGGTGATGGAGCGGGAAGACCTCGAGGCCGTTGCGGACGTGCTGCGGGATACCGACATCATGGTGCTCTCGGATGAAATTTACGCCGAGCTGAACTACGGCCTGCGGCCCCATGTGTCCATCGCCACCCTGCCCGGTATGGCCGAGCGCACCATCGTGGTGAACGGCTTCTCCAAGACCTACGCCATGACCGGCTGGCGCTTGGGCTACGCCTGCGGCCCGGCACCCATCATCAAGATCATGACCAAGATCCACCAGAGTGCCATCATGAGTGCCCCCACCACCAGCCAGTATGCCGCCATCACCGCCCTGAAAGAGTGCGACGGCGAGATCGACCGGATGCGGGACGAGTACAACATGCGCCGCCGCCTTGTGGTGAAAAGCTTCAACGATATGGGCCTGACCTGCTTTGAGCCCCGCGGCGCGTTCTACGCTTTCCCCTGCATCAAGTCCACCGGCATGAGCAGCCAGGACTTCTGCACGAAGCTGCTGGAACAGAAGCATGTGGCCATCATCCCGGGCGACGCCTTTGGCGCTTCCGGCGAAGGCTACGCACGCATTTCCTACGCCTACAGTGTGGAGCACCTAAAGGAAGCACTCAAGCGCATCAAAGAATTCCTGCAGGAAAACGGCATCTATCACGGCATCTGAGGAGGGGATATCCATGGCAAGGCTGAACTGCGTGACCGTTCTGGCCCCGGCAAAGCTCAACTTGGCGCTGGACGTGGTGGGCACCCTGCCCAACGGCTACCATGATCTGGACATGACCATGCAGGCCATCACCCTGCACGAGCGGGTGGTGCTGCGCCGCAGCCCCTACCTCAACCTGCGGCTGCCGGGCAGCCCGGTGGCCCCCAATAACAAAAACACCGCCATCAAGGCAGCGCTGGCCTTTTTTGATTACACCGGCCTTCTGGCGGGCGTGGACATCACCGTTTATAAGAGCACCCCGGTGCGGGCGGGCATGGCAGGCGGCAGTGCCGACGCCGCCGCCGTGCTGGTGGGCATGAATGCGCTGTACGGGGCAAAGCTTTCCATGAGTGAGCTGTGCGCGCTGGGCGCGAAGATCGGTGCCGACGTGCCCTTTGCCCTCATGGGCGGCACCTGCCGGGTGCAGGGCGTGGGCGACTTTCTCAAAGCGCTGCCGCCTTGCCCGGAGTGCTGGTTCACGGTTGTGATGCCGGACTATGGCGTCTCCACGCCGGAAGCCTTTGCGGCCTATGACCGCGTGGGCAGCAGCATCCACCCGGACTGCGAAGCGCAGGAAGCCGCCATCCGTGCCGGGGACCTGGACGCCCTCTGTGCCGCCGCAGGCAACGCGCTGGAAGAATGCAGCGGGGCGAAGGATACGAACGCCATCAAGGCCCTGCTGAAAGACCACGGCGCTGTCACGGCTCTGATGACCGGCAGCGGCGCGGCGGTGTTCGGCGTGTTCCGCGACGAAGCGTCTGCAAAGGCCGCCGCCGACGCGGCCCGGCAGCGCTGGAAGCAGGTGTACCTTGCCCGGCCGGACAGGGGCGGCGCACGGGTCATTTAAACGGAAAAATGCATAAACCTCCTTCCGATGGGCAAGAATAGCCCCAAAGGAAGGAGGTCTTTTTTGTGCAGACCTTTTATAAAATCTGTCTTATTTTCATGATCGTCGGCGGCATCAACTGGGGCCTTGTGGGCCTGTTCCAGTTCGATTTCGTGGGCTGGCTGCTGGGCGGCAGCGCCTCCATCTGGTCGCGCATCGTGTTCACGCTGGTGGGCATCGCGGCCATCTGCGGCATCCCGGGGCTGTTCTCGGACGAAGATTCGTCGGAAGGCTGAACAAAAGGCACCTGCAATGCAGGTGCCTTTTGTTCAGGGATTTTCGTCATTCCACCCCACAAGATCGGGCAGGGTGAGCGTCTCGTCCGAGCAGTGCGGGTGGGCCCGCTTCTGGTCCTCGGCCATGGTGTGCACCACCTCGTGGGCGATCTCCCGGATGGCGGTGCAGTCCTCGGGCAGGTCGGTCTGGCTGCGGCCGGAGTGGGTGAACAGAATTTTGCCCTCATGGCCCACCACCAGCGTCAGCGGCAGCAGTTGCGGCGCTGAGCTGTCGTAGCGGTAGCCCTGCTCTTTGGCGGCTTTGTAGATGCGCTGGGCGGCAAAGCTCCAGCTCAGCAGGCCCCGGGCCTGCTCCACGCCCAGGTAGCCGTACAGCACGCCCGGTGCGTCGCAGATGACCGTGAAGGGGAACTCGGCCCCCTTTGTGGCCTTGGCCACCATGCGGGGCGACGAGCGCACCACGCAGGCCAGCCGCACGCCCCGCAGCCGGGGCAGCGTTTCCAGATAGCGGGTGAGGTACTCGCGGGTGACGGGGTGGTCGAACGCGGGCAGAAAGATCATCACCAGCGGCTGGCTGCCCGCGCAGAGCTTGTAAAAATCGTTTCCTGGGGTGGTGGGGGTGTCAAAGGTGAAGCGGGGGATCGAGGTGCCCACCAGATGTTCTGCCTTCATGCCGCGTTTGCACATCCTTTCGTGATTCCAGTGGTAATAAAAAATCCACGCACCGTCTCTCTTGTGCAGAGGACAGCGGTGGATGATTTGTTATAAAAAGATCCCGCCCGGTCGTCTGCGGTCAATCAAACCTACCCTTACGGACAGGTGGGTGCCCTGTCGCCGGATTCGCGCTTCCTCATCGAGCCTCCATGGTCGACCCATGGCGGGGAGGTCTGCAATCCGCCGGAGAACTCCGGGCTCCCGTTGAATGATTAGTAGGATCATATAAACCGCAACAAATCGAGCCGGGCAGGAAGTCTTACCGGGTCATTTGTCTGGAAAACGAGATTACTCGATCTCGAACTCGTCGCTCAGGCGCTGCTCGAACAGCTTGCTGACTTCCAGCAGGGTCTCGTCGTCTTCCACAACGTCCAGATACTCGCCTTCGTCGTCCTCGCCGACGCTCAGGATCACAAGCTGAGCATCCTCGTTGACATCTTCTTCGTTTTCTGCATATTCCACAACAGCCAGGTAATGCACACCCTTGTGGTCCAGCGCGTCGATCACCTCAAAGGTGACCTCGTTGCCGTCCTCGTCCTGCAGGGTCATCAGGTCCGGCTGATATTCGTCTTCGGCATTGGGGTTCTTGATCTCGTCCGACATAAATGTTGTCTCCTGTATCGTGTCATAAGACGGGCTTTTGTGTGTCGGCCCGCTTGGTCTGCATATAGTGTAGCGTTTTTTTGCCTGCTCGTCAAGATGCTTTTTCGCACAGAATTTGTGGCGGAAATTTTCACGCATTTTCTCTCGCACTGCGGCGCAGAATGTGATATACTATCCTCTGAATCTTTTGCGCGCGGTACGCCGCGGGTTTATCATAGCATATGGAGCGGGGGATGAAAACATGCATAAAAAAAGATGGGCGGCGCTGGTCGTGGCCGCAGCGCTGGTGCTGACGGGTTGCAGCTTCGGCGGCCTTGGCGGCGGGGGCGGCAACTCAATTCAAAAGATCGACCGCCCGGCAGTGGAGTCGGCAGAGCTGCAGTTCAGCCACCCCACGGCAGGGGACACGGTGGCGGTGTTCGATACCTCGGCAGGCGTGTTCAAGGCGGTGCTGTTCCCGGAAAAGGCCCCGCAGGCCTACGATAACTTTGCGGGCCTTGTGCAGGCAGGTTACTACAACGGGCTGACCGTCTCCCGGGTGGAGAGCGGCTTTGTGGTGGAGGCCGGGCAGGGCACCGACGGCAAAGGCACCACCATCTGGAACGGCAGCCGCTACCCGGCAGAGACCACCGACAGCCTGCACCACTACTCCGGGGCGCTGTGCATGGGCACGGATGCTTCCGGCGAGTGCGCCAGCGTGTTCTACGTCGTGCAGACCCTGCCGGGGGACCAGTCCGTGACGCAGGAGCTGGTGGACCAGATGAACGATGCGGGCTACCGCGCCGAGGTGGTGAGCGCCTACCAGACCGCAGGCGGTGCGCCCTACCTGGACTACACCGACACGGTGCTGGGCCAGGTGTATGAGGGCATGGACGTGGTGGACGCCATCGGGCAGACGGGGGTGGATGAGAATCAGAAGCCCACGGAGGAGATCACCATCAACAGTGTGACCATCGAAACGTATCAATAAAAAGCAAGGCACCCGCGGCAGAAACGCTTCGGGTGCCTTTTTAGCGTGCTAGCCCTCTCCGTCACGGCTTACGCCGTGCCACCTCTCCCAAAGGGAGAGGCAAGAGCATTTCCGTCACATTCTTGGCTCTCCCTCTGGGAGAGCTGGACGCGAAGCGGCCTGCGAGGGCGAGCGCGTTTGCCGTTTATATCTCCCCGGGGTGTTCCTTCCGCCAGGCAAGATAATCGTCCAATATCACGGTGGCGCTGACGGAATCCAGAATTTCCTTCCGCTTTTCGCCAAAGGTGCCGCTCTCGTCCAGCAGGTCGGCGGCGGCACAGGTGGTCTGCCGCTCGTCCCACATGCGCACCGGCAGGCCGCTCCAGATCTCAACCGTCTTTGCCAGCTTGCGGCTCTTGGCGGCGCGTTCGCCCTCGGTGCCGTCCATGTTCAGCGGCAGCCCGATGACGATCATCTCTGCGCCGATCTCCTTGGCCACCTCGCATACCCGGGCGGCTACCTTGTTGCGGGCTTTCAGGGTGATCTGCGGGGTGATGGGCGTGGTGAGAAATTCGGTGCGGTCGCAGGTGGCAAGGCCGGTGCGGCTGTCGCCGTAATCAACAGCTAAAATTTTCATGTCAGGGTTCCTCTTTCTGGGTGGAAAAATCGTTTTGCCTAAGTGTACCACAGCCCGGCCGCTCCTGTAAACCATAGGAGGGACACTTTTATTGGGCCGGGTTTCGTGCTACAATAAGCATAAATCGTTTTTCAGGAGGGACACCCCATGCTCAAACTGGTTTTAGGCGGTTCCGGCAGCGGCAAAACGACCCTGCTGTATGCCCGCATCCGCGCCCGGGCCGAACAGGGCCTGCGCAGCATCCTGCTGGTGCCGGAGCAGTTCACGTCCAGCACCGAGGGCCGCATCTACCGCGAACTGGGCGATGCCCTTTCCGGCATGGTGGAGAGCTTTTCCTTCACGAGCCTTGCCGAGCACATCCTCTCCGCCGAGGGCGGCGCGGCGGTGCAGACCCTTTCGGACGCGGGCCGGGCCGTGCTGGTGCGCCGCGCGCTGGAAGAACTGCAGGACAACGTGCATTATTACTACCGCCACCGCCGCAGTGCGGCCTTCTGCCAGATGGCCGCTGAGACCATCGACGAGCTGAAAAGCGCGGGCCTTTCCGGCCAGCAGCTCTATACGCTGGCCCAGGACTGCGGCCCGGAGAGCGCGAAGCTGTGCGAGCTGGCTATGATCTTTCAGGGATATGAAACGCTGCTGGCGGGCACCGGCATGGACCCGGCCGACCGTCTGGAACTGGCCGCCGACCGGTTGGAAGCAGCTCTTGCCCGGGGTGAACTGCCGGAGTTCCTGCAGGGGCGGGAGGTGTTCATTGACGAATTCGACACCTTCAATGCCCCCAAAAAGCGGCTGATGGGTGCGATGCTGGCAGCCCTGCCCACCGTGACGGTGGCCCTGTGCGACGACGGTGCGCCCATGGTGCCCGGGGATATGGGGCTGTTCTCCGGTGCCAAGCAGGTGGCCGCACAGCTGCGGCAGCTGGCCCGCAAGAGCGGCACCGAGGTGGCCGCGCCGGAGCTGCTGCGGCGCGACCTGCGCCACAAAGACGCCCCCGGCCTTGCCGCCGTGACCGAGCTTTTGGAGACCGGCAGCTGCGAAACCCTGCCTGCAGCCCCTGAGGTGCGTCTGTTTGCCGCCGCCAGCCGGGAAGAAGAAGCCCGCTGCACCGCCGCCGCCATCCGCCGCCTGATGCGGCAGGGCGTGCGCTGCGGCCGAATCGCTGTGGTCTGCCGCGATATCGCGAAGTACCGCGCCGCCATCCGGTACGAATTCCGCATGGCAGACATCCCGCTCTACTGCGACGAGCCCACCACGCCGGAGTTCAGTGCCCCGGCCACGGCGGTGCGGGCATTGCTGGCTTTGCTGCGCGGCGCCGACCTCACCGAAAACCTCACTGTCCTCGCCAAGACCGGCCTGTGCGATTTGAAAGAGGAGCAGGTCTGCGCGCTGGAAAACTACGCCTACACCTGGTCGCCCAATGCAGCGGCGTGGCGCACAAAATTTGAGAAAAGCCCCAAGGGCTTCGGCGAGAACGAACTGACGGAGGAAGACCGGAAAACACTGGACGATGCCGAAAAGGCCCGCCAGCTGCTTGTGACGGCTGTGGACGAACTGCGCGGTAAAGTACGCGGCGGCAACGCAGAGCAGATCAGCCGGGCACTCTATTTCTGCCTGAAAGAACTGGGTGCTGAGGAACAGCAGGCCGCCCAGGTGGAAGCCATCCGCACGGCACGGGGCATTCCGGCGGCAGAGGAAGCCGCCCGCGAGTGGAACGTGGTGATGCAATTACTAAACGAGATGGCCCACCTGCTGGGTGGGCAGGGCGTCACCATCCCAGAATACGAAGACCTGTTCAGCTTGCTGCTGCGCTCGTCCGACCTCGGGCACATCCCCCAGACGCTGGATGCCGTGGTGCTGGCCAGCGCGGGCAAGATGCGTCTGGATGCGCCGGATTATGTCTTTGTGCTGGGCCTTTCGGAGGGCGAGTTCCCCTGTGCGCCGTCCGAGACGGGCCTTCTGACCCACGCCGACCGCGACGTGCTGATGGCAAAGCAGATCGACCTGCCGGACTGCTTCGAGAACCGCGTGGTGCGTGAGCAGGTGTGCTTTTACAAGGCCCTCACCGCCCCGGCAAAGGGGCTGTGGCTCAGCTGGCCAAAGGGGCAGGGGCAGACCCTGTGCGCGGCGCTGGAGCCCATCGTGGACGCGCTGCACCCGGCAGCGCCGGAGCTGGACCTGACCGACCTTGCCGCCACCCCCGCCGACGGGCTGGACACGCTGGGCGGCGGCTGGCCCCTCACCGATACTGAGCGCGCCAGCCTGACCGAAGCGCTGCACGCCCCGGCAGGGGAAGAACCACGGGGCCTTGCCCTGCTGCGCCGCATGGAAGAAAACCCGCCCCGGCAGGTGAACGACCTGCCCGCGCTGGAAACGCTGTTGGGCCGCAAATTGCGCATCTCGCCCAGCCAGCTGGAAAAATACTATACCTGCCGGTACGGCTACTTTCTGCAGTATGTGCTGGGCCTGAAGCCCCGCAAGCGGGCCGAGCTTTCCGCAGACCAGAGCGGCACCCTGATGCACTGGGTGCTGCAGATGGCACTGGACCCGCACCCGGCTGCGGACAACCCCTGCGCCGGGCTGACGCCGTTTTTGGAGCTGGACGACGACGCCATGGCGAACCTTGCCAGCCTTCTGGTGGATGAATACGCCAAGCGCTTTCTGCCCGAGGATACGGCCCGCTTTGCCTACCTGCTCTCCCGCCTGAAAAAGAGCATGACGAGCCTTTTGTGCTACCTGCGGGACGAGCAGAACCAGTCCCGGTTCAAGCCGGTGGCCTGCGAGCTGAAAATTGGCCGGGGCGAAGATGCCGTGCCCGGGCAGGTGTATCATCTTTCCGACGGGCGCACCGTGCAGCTGGTGGGCACCGTGGACCGCGCCGACGAGTGGGTGGAAGAAAACGGCACCCGCTGGGTGCGCGTGGTGGATTATAAGACCGGCACCAAAAAGCTGAACCTGAAAGAGGTCTACTGCGGGCTGGACTGCCAGATGCTGCTGTACCTGTTCAGCTTGACGCGGGACAAAAGCGGACGCTTTACCGGCGCGGAACCGGCAGGCGTTTTGTACCTGCTGGCCGACCCGGCCCCGGAGATCACCACCCGCGAAAAAGCGGCCCGCAGCGTGGAATACCAGCTGGACGGCCTTGTGCGGGATGAGCAGAAGGTGTTCGACGCCATGGACGCCGACGAGACGGGCCGGTATCTGCCCTTCAATTATAAGGGCGGCGTGCCCAGCCCGAACCAGAAGGACAAGCGCGCCGACATCGCCAAGCTCAACCGCATCCAGCTGCATCTGGACGATCTGGTCACCCAGATGGGCACCCAGCTCTATGAGGGCCAGATCGACGCCCAGCCGCTGGTGACCAGCAAGAACCCCTGCAGCTTCTGCGATTACAGCTTTATCTGCTGCCACGAGACCGGCATCGGGGAGCGGGCACTGGACGCCCCGGCCAAGCCTTTTGAGCCGGAGGAATCCGAAGAAACCGGAAAGGAAGGTGAGGACGCATGAGTGAACCCAAATGGACCCCGGCCCAGCGTGCCGCCATCGACGACCGGGGCGGTTCCCTGCTGGTGAGCGCAGCGGCAGGCAGCGGCAAAACGGCTGTGCTGACTGAACGCGCCGTGCGGCTCATCACCGACCCGGAACGCCCGGTGGACGCGGACAAGCTGCTCATCGTCACCTTTACGAATGCGGCGGCGGCGGAGCTGCGGGCCCGCATCGGGCAGGCACTGCTGCGCCGCAGTCAGGCGGAGTCCGGCAACACCGCCCTGCGCCGCCAGCGGATGCTGCTGCAGCGGGCACCCATCTGCACCATTGATGCGTTCTGTCTGGACCTTCTGCACAAGCACTTTCAGGCGCTGGATATCCCGCCGGATTTCGCCCCGGCAGACCCCGGCAGCGTGGAGGTGCTGCGGGCGGCGGCACTTTCCGAAACGCTGGAAAACGCCTACCGCGACCCGGATTTCTGCGCTTTTGCCGACCTTTACGGCAAGGGCCGCACCGATAAACCGGCAGGGGATACCATCCTGCATGTGTACGATTTTCTGCGCTCCCTGCCGGATTACGACCGCCGCCTGGACGAATATCTGGCCCCGTGGCAGCAGGAGAACGGCTTCGACGCCACCTGCTGGCATGACCTGCTGCTGGCCGAAGCCGCCCGCTGTGCCAAAGCCGCCCGGGAACTGCTGACGGCGGCGCTGGCCGACTGCAGGGCAGACTTTGCGCTGGCGCAGGTGCAGGCCGAGGAAAAAGGCAAAACGGCAGCGGCCAAAGCCAAGGCTGTGGCGGGCGTCAACGATAAATTTGCCGAACCGCTGTTCCGGCTGGAAAACGCCGCCGCTCTGCTGGGCGAGGTGGAGCGTCTGGCTCAGGCAGGGGAGTGGACGCCGCTGTATGACCGGCTCACGCCCTATGTACTGGGCATGGAGGAAGCACCCGGCCTGAAGGGCATGAAAAAGCGGCTGACCGGCGAACACAAGGCGGCGGTCAAGACCCGCGCGGAGGAAGCCGCCGCCTTGTTCGAGCAGATCACCGAGCTCATCTCCTGCAGCGAGGAAGAAGCCGAAGCGGACCGCAAAGCCGCCCTGCCCCGGCTGCGGGCGCTGTTCGACGCCGTGCGGGATTTTGACGCCCGATTCGCGGCCAAGAAAAAAGAGCGCAAGCTGCTGGAATTCAGTGATTTTGAACACTTTGCCCTGCGGCTGCTGCGCGGCCCGGACGGCACCCCCACCGAGCTGTGCCGGAGCATCCGGCAGAACTACGCCGCCGTGATGGTGGACGAGTATCAGGACACCAACGCCCTGCAGGACGCCATTTACCGATGCCTTGCGTCTCCGGTAGGGGACAACCTGTTCCTCGTGGGCGACCTGAAGCAGAGCATTTACCGCTTCCGGCAGGCAGACCCCAGCATCTTCCGGGCAAAGCTGAATACCTGGCCGGAACTGCCCGGCGGCACGGCCCGCCCGCGCCCGGCCGAGGGCACCCCAGGCGCCGATGCCCTGCTGGCGCTGGATGCGAACTTCCGCTCCGCCCCACAGGTGGTGGCGGGCATCAATTTTATCTTTGAGCAGCTCATGACGCCCCAGCTGGGCGATACGGCCTACGGCGACGGCCAGCGGCTGGTGTGCGGTGCGCCCAGCGAATATGCAGGCAGCGTGGAAGCGCAGTTTTTGCCCGACGACACCGCCGAGACCGACGCGGCGTGGATCGCCCAGCGCATTGAGGAGCTGGTGCGCAGCGGCGAACCGGTGCGGGACGGCGCGGGCACCCGGCCGGTGCAGTACGAGGACTGCTGCATCCTGCTGGCGGCCCGCGGCGACTTTCTCGCCTACGAGGAAGCGCTGACCGCCCGGGGCATCCCGGTCTACGCCGACGCCCGCGAAAACCTGATGACCGCCCCCCACATCCGGCCCCTTATCTCGCTGCTGCGGGTCATCGACAACCCGGCGCAGGATATCTATCTTGCTGCCGCCATGCTGGGGCCGATGTTCGGCTTTACAGATGACGACCTGGTACGTCTGCGCGCTTACAGCGAACAGGCGCAGAAACAGCAGGAAACGGCTGCGCCCGGCGCAAAGCACACCCGCATGAGCCTGTACGGTGCGGTGCTGCAGGTGGTGCAGAGTGAGGATGAAACGCCCTTCACCCAAAAGGTGAAAATGTTTTACGACCGCCTGACCGAACTGCGCCGCATGGCCCGCAGCGCCCCGGCAGAGCAGTTAATGGAAGAAATTTTCGTCTCCACCGGCTATCTGGCGGCGCTGGGTGCCATGGAGAATGGTGCCCGCCGCCGCGAGGACGCAAGGCGGTTCGCAGCGTTCTGTGCGGCGTCCGGTGCGAATGGCATCTCGGCGCTGGTGCGTGCCATCGACGCGGCGGCACAGGCAGGCTCCACCGGGCAGGACACTGTCCCCGGCGGCTCCCGCCCTGGCTGCGTGACCATCATGACCATCCACCGCTCCAAGGGGCTGCAGTTCCCGGTGGTGTTCGTGGGCGACACGGCACGCCGGTTCAACGCGGCCGACACCCGCCAGCCGGTGCTGCTGCACCGCGAATACGGCGCGGGCCTGCGGCTGCGGCCGGAGCAGGGCGAGGGCGCTTACAAAACAGCGGCCTACACGGCCCTTTCCAACGTGCACGCCCAGGAGATGCGCAGCGAACAGATGCGCCTTTTGTATGTGGCCCTCACCCGCGCGCAGGACAAGCTTATTCTGACCGTGCCGCTGGGCATTTCCAAATCCACGAACCCGCTGGCAAAGGCAGCGGCCTTCCTCGCGGCGGGCGCAGGCGAGACGCTGCACCAGCAGGCAAACAGCTTTGCCGACTGGCTGCGGGCGGCGCTGCTGGTGCACCCCTTCGGCGGGCCGCTGCGCAGGCAGGCGGGGGACCTGGAACTGCCTTTCGTGTTCAGCGAAAGTGAGATCAACATCACGGTGCAGGAAGCTCTGCCGGAGCCCGAAACACCGGAAACGCCCGAAGAAGCGCCGGAAGAAGCCGCTCCGGCGGACCCGGCGCTGGTGGAAGCACTGCGGGCGGGCTTTGCGTGGCGGTACCCGGCGGCACAGCTGGCCGAGGTGCCAGCCAAGGTGAGCGTGACCAGCATCGTGCACAAGGCCGAGCAGACCACGCTGGAACGGCCCGCCTTCCTCTCGAAAGACGGCCTGACCGCTGCCGAGATGGGCACGGCTCTGCACGCCTTTTTGGAGCACGCAGACTTTGCCGCCCTTGCGGCGGCGCGGGCGGCGGGTGTTCTGGACGAAGCCATTGCGGCAGAGCGGCAGCGGCAGGTGGACGCACGGCTGGTGGCACCGGAGATCGCAGAAAAGCTGGATGTGAGCCGCATCCGCCGCTTTGTGGAAAGCGAAGCCTTTGCGAAAATTTGTGCCGCCGACAGGGTGCTGCGGGAGATGGACTTCATCACGGCGCTGCCTGCCAGCGCGGTGATGACGGCGCAGGGTGCCCCGGCCCAGCAGGCCGCCGCCGTGCACAGCGAACAGGTTCTGGTGCAGGGCATCGCGGACCTTGTGCTGGAATTTGCCGATCATCTAGAGCTGCTGGACTACAAGACCGACCGCCGCAAGACGGAAGAAGACTTCCTGCACGCCTACCGTGCGCAGCTGAACCTCTACGCCCTTGCCATCGACAAGCGCTTTGCCCCGAAAAAGGTGACTTATAAAGGCATCTACTCGCTGGAACTGGGGAAATTGATCGAGGCGTAATATTTTTTCCGCAAAACGCATAAAAAGTGCTTGACAGCGCGTTCTGCCTGTGGTAAAATAGCCGGGTAAAGAAAGCAGCTACGGCCCGTGCCGCGCTCGCCTTGTGGGGTCCAAATCCCCGGGCTATACCCGAAAAGCAGTTCATCTTTGTGTGAATTGCGGCTTTTGAGTGAATTCTGCGCGGCTGTCCTGAAAATGGGCGGCCGCGTTTTCTATGCCAAATATTGCAACAAAATGGATTTTGTTTGGAGGTGCATTCATTATCGCTACCGCTGGAAAGTCGAAGGAACTGGAGATCAACGGTCAGATCCGTGACCGTGAGGTCCGTCTGATCGGTGCAGACGGCGAACAGAAGGGCATTGTGTCCATTCAGGTGGCCATGCGTGCCGCTGAGGACGCCAATCTGGACCTGGTCAAGATCGCACCGCAGGCTGTTCCGCCTGTGTGCAAAGTGCTGGATTACGGCAAGTACCGTTTTGAACAGCAGAAGAAGGAGAAGGAAGCCAAGAAGAACCAGAAGGTGGTCGAAGTCAAAGAGACCCGCCTCTCGCTCAACATTGACACCAACGACTTCAACACCAAGCTGAACCAGACTGCCAAGTTCCTGGCAGCCGGTCACAAGGTGAAGGTTTCGATCCGCTTCCGCGGCCGTGAAATGGCGCACAGTGCTCTGGGCGCAGACGTGCTCAAGCGTTTTGCCGAGGCTCTGCCTCAGGCATCCACCGACAAGCCGCCGGTGCTCGAGGGCCGCACGATGTCCATTCTGCTGATCCCGAAACCCAATAAGGACTAATTTTAGGAGGAAACTAAAATGGCTAAGATGAAACTGAAGACGCACTCCGGCGCTAAGAAGCGCTTTAAGCTGACCAAGAACGGCAAGATCAAGCGCGGCCACGCATTCCGCAGCCACATCCTGACCAAGAAGACCACCAAGCTGACCCGTGGTTATCGTCAGCCCAGCTACGTTGATAAGACCAACGCAGCTACCATCAAGAGCATGCTGCCCTACGCCTAAGAGCGAGCCGCAGGCAAACACATTCTATTGAGACAACTAAAGGAGATATAAAAAATGGCACGTATCAAGGGCGCAACCATGACTCACAAACGTCGTAAGAAGATGCTGAAGCTGGCCAAGGGCTTCTATGGCTGCAAGAGCAAGCACTTTAAGATGGCCAAGCAGCAGGTCATGAAGAGCGGCAACTACGCTCTGGCTGGCCGCCGCATGAAGAAGCGTCAGTTCCGCAACCTGTGGATCACCCGCATCAACAATGCAGTCCGTCCTCTGGGCATGAACTACTCCACCTTCATGGCAGGCCTGAAGAAGGCTGGCATCGAGCTGAACCGCAAGATGCTGTCTGAGATGGCCATCAACGATCCCAAGAGCTTCGCAGCTCTGGTCGAGACCGTCAAGAACGCCTGATTAAGAACCTGATCCGAGACGCCCGCGCGTATACGCGGGCGTCCGTTTTGTATCCGGGGTTCTTGCGGACGAAAACAGTGTTTCAGGGCAGCGCCCTGCCGCAGGAGCTTTTGTGGCAGACGCTGCCCTTTTTGCTTTTTTGGCAGGCAGCAGACCAATTTTTGAACGTGAATGCAGCGAAAGGTTGAGAACACCATGGACGAAAAAATCACCAGCCGGGAAAACGCAAAAATCAAATATGCCTGCCGCCTTTCTTCCAGCGCGGCCTTCCGCCGCAGTGAGGGCCGCTTTCTGGCCGAAGGGCGCAAGCTGTGCCCGGAGCTTTGCCGCGGCGCGCAGCTGGAGACCTTATTTTATACCGAGAGCGCCATGGCAAAATGCCCGGAGCTGGCGTCCCTGCCCGGCGAACACTACCTTGTGGAGGACCATGTGGCCGACAAACTGGCCGACGTGGGCACCCATCAGGGCGTGTTCGGCGTGTTCCGCACCCCGGTGCACACACTGGATGAAGTGAAGAACGGCGGGCGCTACCTCGCCCTGGAACGGGTGCAGGACCCCGGCAATGTGGGCACCCTGCTGCGCAGTGCGGCGGCCTTCGGCTTTGACGGCGTCATCCTCAGCGACGGCTGCGCCAGCGTGTGGGCCCCCAAGACCCTGCGCGCTTCCATGGGCGCGGCGGTGCGCATCCCGGTGATCGAAGCCGGGGCCATGCCGCAGGCGGTGGCCCAGCTGCGGGCAAAGGGCATCACCTGCCTGGCGGCGGCACTCTACAAGTCCCAGCCGCTGAGTGCGGCCAAAGCCAGTTACCCGGGCGGCGTGTGCGTCGTCATCGGCAGCGAGGGTCAGGGACTGACCGATGAGACCATCGCCGCCTGCACCAGCACGGTGCGCATCCCCATGACCGACCGGGTGGAGAGTCTGAACGCCGGCATTGCGGGCAGCATCCTACTGTGGCACTTCCGGGAGGAGAGCCTGTGAGCGGCCTTGCCGGGCAGACCAGCTTCTTCCCGCCGCCGGACCCGCTGCTGTGCTGGCTGTGGCTGGCCCATGTGCTGGGCCCGGCCAGCGCCCATGCGGGCCGCGTGCTGGACGCCTTTGGCGGTGCGCAGGAAGCCTGGGAAGCACGGGACACCGCCGAATTCCGCCTTGCGGCAGGGGATGCCGCTGCAGCCCGGGCGCAGCAGCTGGACCCGGAACAGTATCATCAGCTGGTGATGCGGTGCGACGACCTGGGCGTGCGCATTTTGCCCTTTGACGATCCAGATTACCCGCTGGCGTTCTCACGCATCCCGGATATGCCGCTGGTGCTCTACTGCACCGGTGATGCACTCTGGCTCAACGAGCCGGGGGCAGTGGGCATCGTGGGCAGCCGCAAGCCCACCGAGTACGGCCTGAACGCTGCGGCGGACATCGGCGGCGCACTGGCCAAAAGCGGGGCCATCATCGTCAGCGGCCTTGCCGACGGGCTGGACAGCGCCGGGCACAAGGCAGCCGTGAAAAACGACCGGCCCACCATCGCGGTGATGGGCGTGCCCATCGACCGCACCTATCCGGCGGCCAATGTGGCCCTGCGGCACAAGATCGAGCAAAGGGGCTGCGTCATCAGCGAGTACCCGCCCCGCAGCGACGGTGTGGGAGCCATCGGCTTTTTGCAGCGCAACCGGCTCATTGCGGCGCTCAGCTCGGCGCTGCTGGTGGTGGAAGCCCGCGAAAAAAGCGGCACCATGTCCACTGTGGCCCACGCCGAGCGCTACGGCAAACCAGTGTTCGCAGTGCCGGGCAGCATCTACTCGTCCAACTCCGCGGGCACCAACGGCCTTTTGCGGGACGGACGGGCCCGTGCCGTGTGCACCGCCGAAGACCTGCTGGGCCCGCTGGGCCTGCACCCAGACAAGCCTGCCGCCGTCACGGCCCGCAGGCCGGAGCCGGTGAGCGACACCGAGCGCAAAGTGCTGGCCTGCATCGGCCCGAAGCCGGTGGGGCTGGAAGAACTGTGCGTGAACACCGGCCTGCCCACGGCGGTGCTGCTGAGCACCCTGATGAAGCTGGAGCTCTCCGGCCGGGTGTTCAAACAGCCGGGCCAGCGGTATGTGCTGCGGTAAAGCATAAATTTTACTGGCACTGCACACAACAAGTGTGGTATGATAAAAAAGAGAATCCCGCGCTGGGCACAAGGGGTGCACGGTGCGTTCTGATAAAAAGAAGAAAGAACATCGAATGGGAGTAATCACGAATGGCGAAACTGGTAATCGTGGAGTCGCCGGCTAAGGCGAAGACCATCGGCAAATATCTGGGCGATGATTATGAGGTCACCGCCAGCATGGGCCATATCCGCGACCTGCCCGCTTCTCAGCTGGGCATCGACGTGGAGCATGACTATGCCCCGCAGTACATCAGCATCAAAGGCAAGGAAAAGCTCATCAAGGAGCTGAAAAGCAAAGCCAAACACGCCGACGGCGTGCTTCTCGCGACCGACCCGGACCGCGAAGGCGAAGCCATCAGCTGGCATCTGGCTAACATTCTGGGCCTGGACCCCCACGAGCCCAACCGCGTCACCTTTGACGAGATCACCAAGAAGGGCGTGAAGGAGGGCATGGCCCACCCCCGCGCCATCGACGAGGACTTGTTCAACGCCCAGCAGGCCCGCCGCGTGTTGGACCGTCTGGTGGGCTACAAGCTCAGCCCGTTTTTGTGGCGCAAGGTGCGCCGGGGCCTTTCCGCAGGCCGCGTGCAGAGCGTGGCCGTGCGCCTGATCGACGACCGCGAGAAGGAGATCGAGAACTTCAAGCCCGACGAATACTGGAACGTGGACGCCACCCTCGGCGCAGGCCACAAGAGCTTCACCGCCCGTCTGGCCACCGACAGCAAGGGCAAGAAGCTGCTGCCGAAGAACGAGGCCGAGGCCCGCGCCATCGAAAAGGGCCTGGAAGGTGCCGAGTATGTGGTGACCGAGCTGAAAAAGGGCAAACGTGCCAAGCAGCCCACCCCGGCCTTCATCACCAGTACCCTGCAGCAGGAAGCCTCCCGCCGGCTGGGCTTTACAGCTACCCGCACCATGCGCGCTGCTCAGACCCTGTACGAAGGCGTGGACATCGCAGGCCACGGCACCATGGGTCTGATCACCTATATGCGTACCGACAGCCTGCGTATTTCCGACGAAGCTGTGGCTGCCGCCAAGGAATACATCGCCGGTGCCTACGGCGAAGCCTATATCTGCCCCTACAAGCGCACCTGGAAGACCAAGAGCGCTACCGCTGCGCAGGACGCCCACGAAGCCATCCGTCCCTCGGTGCCGTCCCTGACGCCGGACGAGGTGGACAAGAGCATCAGCGGCGACACCGCCAAGCTCTACCGCATGATCTGGAGCCGCTTCATGGCCAGCCAGATGGCGGACTGCCAGCAGGACACCGTGTCCGTCACGGTCAGCGCGGCAGATTACCGCTTCAAGGCCAGCGGCTACACCGTCACCTTCGACGGCTTCACTGTCCTGTACGAGGAAGCCACCGACGAAAAGGAAAAGAAGGAGACCGCTCTGCCCCCGCTGGAACAGGGCCAGGTGCTGAAGCTGCGGGAGCTCAAGAGCGAGCAGAAGTTCACGCAGCCGCCCGCCCGCTACACCGAAGCCACCCTCATCAAGGCACTGGAAGAAAACGGCATCGGCCGTCCTTCCACCTATGCGCCCATCATCACCACCATCATCGACCGCGGCTATGTGGAGCGCGACCAGAAGAAGCTCAAGCCCACCCTGCTGGGCCGGGCTGTGGACGGCCTGATGCTGGAGCAGTTCCCCCACATCGTGGATGTGGACTTCTCCGCCCAGATGGAAAAGAATCTGGATAAGATCGAGAGCGGCAAGGCCGACTGGCACAAGACTGTGGACGACTTCTATAAGGGCTTTGCCGCCAGCCTCGAGCAGGCCGAGAAGAACATGGAAGGCAAGAAGGTCAAGGTGCCGGACGAGCCTTCCAGCGAGGTGTGCGACCTGTGCGGCCGCCCCATGGTCATCAAGGTGGGCAAGTACGGCAAGTTCCTGGCCTGCAGCGGCTTCCCCGAGTGCCGCGGCACCAAGCGCCTCGTGAAGGACACCGGCGGCATCTGCCCCAAGTGCGGCAAGGGCCGTATGCTGGAGCGCAAGAGCGCCAAGGGCCGCATCTACTACGGCTGCGAGCGCTACCCGGACTGCGACTTCATGACCTGGGATATGCCGGTGCCCACCAAGTGCGAAAAGTGCGGCAGCACCCTGTTCCGCAAGGGCAGCAAGCTCTACTGCGCCAAGGAAGGCTGCGGCTTTGAGATGCCGGTGCCCAAAAAGGATTAAAGGAAAGACTAAATGAACGAATACAAAGTAACCATTCTGGGCGCGGGTCTGGCGGGCTGCGAAGCCGCCCTCTGGCTGGCGGGCAAGGGCGTGCAGGTGGACCTGTACGAGCAGAAGCCCACCCATTTTTCCCCGGCCCACAAGAGCGCCGGTTTTGCCGAGCTGATCTGCTCCAACAGCCTGAAAGCGGAGCGGCTGGATTCTGCCTCCGGTCTGCTCAAGGAAGAAATGCGCCGCATGGGCAGCCAGCTGCTGAACGCCGCCGAGACGGCCCGTGTGGCGGCCGGCGGTGCGCTGGCCGTGGACCGCGACGCCTTCAGCGCCGAAGTGACCCGCATGGTGGAAGCGTGTGAGAACATCACCGTCCACCGGGAGCGGGTGGAGCACATTGACGAATCTGCCCCCATTCTGGTGGCCACCGGCCCACTGACCGACGGGGCACTGGCCGACGAGATCGGCCGCCTGACCGGTGACGAGCGCCTGCATTTCTACGATGCCGTGGCCCCCATCGTCACGGCTGAGAGCCTTGACTACAACAAGGTGTTTGCGGCGTCCCGCTATGACCGGGGTGAAGCCGACTACCTGAACTGCCCCTTTAATAAAGAAGAATACGAAGCGTTCCACGCGGCCCTTGCGTCTGCCGCGCGTGCACCCCTGCACGACTTTGACACCGGTGCCGAGCAGTCGGCCCAGCCCGACCCGGACGCCCACGGCAAAAAAGCCGATACCGTCACGGTGTACGAGGGCTGCATGCCCATTGAGATCATGGCCGCCCGCGGTGCCGATACCATGCGGTTCGGCCCGCTGCGCCCGGTGGGCCTTGTGAATCCGGCCACCGGCCACCGCCCCTGGGCCAATGTGCAGCTGCGCGCCGAAAATAAGGAGCGCACCCTGTATAACATCGTGGGCTTCCAGACAAACCTCAAGTGGGGCGAGCAGAAGCGGGTGTTCAGCATGATCCCGGGTCTGGAAAACGCCGAGTTCGTGCGGTACGGCGTCATGCACCGCAACACCTTCCTCGATGCGCCCCGGGTGCTGAACGCCGGGCTGAACCTGAAAGACCACCCCAACGTGTTCTTTGCAGGCCAGATCACCGGCTTTGAGGGCTATATGGAAAGCGCCGCCTGCGGTCTGCTGGCAGCACGCAACCTCTACGCCCGCTTGGAGGGCAGGCAGCTGCCCCCGCCGCCCGCCGATACCATGTGCGGTGCGCTGGTGCAGTACCTGACCACCGAGAACAAAAACTTCCAGCCCATGGGCGCAAACATGGGCATTCTGCCGCCGCTGCCCGCCGAGACCCGTCCCCGGGACAAGCGGCTGCGTTACATGGCACAGGCCGAGCGTGCTGTTGCCAGCTTCCAGCACTGGCTGGACGAGAACACTCTGTAAGGCAAACCACCTGAAAGGAGAAAACAGGTATGAAGATCATTGTGGATATGATGGGCGGCGACAACGCCCCGCTGGCTGTTCTGGAAGGTGCTGCACAGGCCGTCAAGGAGTACGGCGTGCAGCTGATCGGCGTGGGCAACGAGGCGCTGGTGCGCAAGACCGCCGCCGAGCACAACATTCCGCTGGACGGCATCGAACTGGTAAACTGCACCGAGACCATCGAGATGTGCGACGAGCCCGCCCGCGCCATCCGTCAGAAGAAGGATTCCTCCATCGTGGTGGGTCTGAATATGCTCAAGGAGGGCAAGGGCGATGCCTTTGTCTCTGCCGGCAGCACCGGTGCGCTGCACGTTGGCGCAAGCCTCATCGTGCGCACTTTGCGGGGCGTCAAGCGCCCGGCACTGGCTACCATGGTGCCCGCAAAGCAGCAGGCTTATCTGCTGCTGGACTGCGGCGCCAACGTGGAGTGCCGCCCGGAGATGCTGGCCGCCTTTGCGGTCATGGGCAGCTGCTATGTGAACAAGGTGGAGGGCCGTGCAAACCCCACCGTGGCGCTGGCTAACAACGGTGCCGAGGAGAGCAAGGGTACCCCCGTGCTGCGGGACGCCCACCAGCTGCTGAAAGTCACCCCGGGCATCCGCTTTGTGGGCAACATTGAGCCGCGCGATGTGCCGAACGGCGAAGTGGACGTGGTGGTCTGCGACGGCTTTACCGGCAATGTCATCCTCAAGCTGACCGAGGGTGTGGCCAAAATGCTGCTGGGCATGCTGAAACAGATGTTCCTCGCAAATCTCGGCGGCAAGCTGGCCTACCTGCTGCTCAAGGGCGGCGTGGCCGACCTCAAGCACCAGATGGACAGCGAGGAATACGGCGGCGCACCCTTCCTGGGCGCGAAGCAGCCGGTCATCAAGGCACACGGTTCTTCCAAGGCCAAGGGCATCAAGAACGCCATCCGGCAGGCCAAGATCTGCGTGGAGAACGATCTGTGCGGCACCATGCAGTCTGCGCTGGATGAGCTGGCCGCAGCGAATAAAACAGAGGAATAAGGGCAGTGAAATCGCCCTCTCCGTCATTGCTTCGCAATGCCACCTCTCCCAAAGGGAGAGGCGAGATGCCTTTCGGGCGAGTTCTTGGCTCTCCCTTTGGGAGAGCTGGACGCGAAGCGGCCTGAGAGGGCGGGGATGCTGACCATATGAGCAAGGGAGTCGAAATATGAGCCATCAGTTGGAAACAATTATTGGTTATACGTTCAAAAACCCGGAGCTGCTGGAAACGGCCCTGACCCACACCAGCTACGCCAACGAGAGCCGCACCCCGGTCAAGCACAACGAGCGGCTGGAATTTCTGGGCGACAGCGTGCTGCAGATCGTCTCGGCAGATTATCTGTTCCACGCCTACGCCGACCGGCCGGAGGGTGATCTGACCCGCATCCGCGCCAGCCTTGTCAGCGAGGGCGCGCTGTTCCAGTTCGCGCAGGAGATCAACCTGGGCGAATACCTGCGCCTGGGCCGCGGCGAGGAGCGCTGCGGCGGACGCAACCGCCCCAGCGTGGTGTCCGATGCGTTTGAAGCACTCATTGCGGCGCTGTATCTGGACGGCGGCATGGATGTGGCCCGCAAGTTCATCCTGCCCTTCATCACCGAGGGCAAGCACGCCGAGGCCGACTACAAGACCCGCCTGCAGGAGATCGTGCAGCAGAACCCGGAAGAACGCCTGAGCTATGTGGTGGAAAGCGAGTCCGGCCCGGACCACGACAAGCACTTCGTGGTGGCCGTGCGCTTCAACTCCGACCGTGTGGCCCGGGGTGAGGGCCGCAGCAAGAAGGCTGCCGAGCAGTGCGCCGCCAAAGAGGCACTCAAGCTGCTGGGCGTGATAAAGGAAAAGTAAATGGTATTCAAGGAACTGGAGATCCAGGGCTTTAAGAGCTTCCCCGATAAGGTCAAGATCACCTTTGATGCGGGCGTTACCGGCGTGGTGGGCCCCAACGGCTCCGGCAAGTCGAACCTGTCCGACGCGGTGCGCTGGGTGCTGGGCGAGACCAGCTCCCGCCAGCTGCGTGCGGCAGGCAAGATGGAAGACGTTATCTTCGGCGGCACCCGGCGGCGCGGAGCCATGGGCTTTGCCAGTGTGCGCCTGACGCTGGATAACGCAAGCCACACCTTTGACGTGGACGCCGACGAAGTGACCATCGGCCGCAAGTATTACCGCTCCGGTGACAGCGAGTACACCATCAACGGGCAGGTATGCCGTTTGAAGGATGTGTACGAGCTTTTGCTCGATACCGGCATTGGCCGCGACGGTTATTCGGTCATCGGGCAGGGCCGCATTGCGGAGATCGTGGCGGCAAAATCCAGCGAGCGCCGCGAGATTTTTGAGGAAGCCTGCGGCATTGCGAAGTACCGCTACCGCAAAACGGAAGCCGAGCGCCGCCTTGCCGCAGCGGGGGAGAACCTGGAACGCCTGCGGGACATCCTGGGTGAGCTGGAAAGCCGCGTAGGCCCGCTGGAAAAAGAGAGCGCCAAGGCCGAGAAGTTCCTCGAGCTGGCCGCCCAGCGCAAAACGCTGGAAGTCACCCTCTGGACCGACGGCGTGCATCGCGCCCGCGAAGCCGTGCGCCAGCAGGTGCGTGACTACGAGACCGCCCAGGCCGACTACGAGCGTTTTGACCGGGAGACGAAAGCCGCCGAGCAGGAGGCTGAGGAGATCCGGATGCAGGCACAGCAGCTGACCATTGCGGTCGAGCGCCTGAATGGGGATATCCGCAGCATCACCGAGCAGATCAGCGGGTCGGAAAGCCGCATCGCCGTGCTGGAAAACGACATTCTCCGCAACGAGGAGAGCGCCGCGTCCCTGCGGCAGGAGATCGCGGCAGGGGAGCAGGACAGCACCGAAGCCGCTGCCGCACTGCAGCGCCACCGTGCCGTGGCAAAGACCATGGAAGCCGAGGGCGAAAAGCTGGCGGCGGAGATCGAAGCGCTGAACGCGGAGATCGCCCGGCTGACCGACGCCAGCACCGCCAGCGGCGCCCGCAAAGACAGCCTGCGGGCGGAGCTGAGCACGCTGACGGCCCAGCGCACCGAAGCCCAGGTGGCGCAGGCTGCCGCCGAAGCCGCCGAGGAGACGGCCCGCCAGCGCCTGCCCGCCCTCGAGCAGAGCCTGCAGGATGCCACCGCTCAGCGGGATGAAGCAAAACAGGACCTGGAGGACACCATCAAGTACCGCCGGATGCTGGAGGAAAACGAAAAGCAGCTGGCAAACGTCCGCTCCGGTCTGGAGCTGAAGCTCAAAGGCCGCAAGGCCGCGCTGGACGACGCGGACAACGCCGAACAGCGCCTTGGCCGCGAATTGGACGCCGCCCGCCAGCGCCTTTCCGTGCTGCGGGAGCTGGAAAAGAACATGGACGGCTACCAGAACTCGGTCAAGGCCGTCATGCGTGCCGCCGGTGCCCGCCGCCTGCGGGGCGTCATCGGGCCGGTGTCTGCTATCTTAAAGGTGGAACCCGGCTGCGAGGTGGCCGTGGAAACCGCCCTCGGCGGCGCACTGCAGAACATCGTGGTGGAGAACGAAGCCGCCGCCAAGGCGGCCATTGCCCTGCTGCGCAATGACAACGCAGGCCGCGCCACCTTCCTGCCGCTGGATACCGTCCAGCCCGGCGTGTTCCGGGGCCGTCTCTCCGGCACGGCTCGGCTGGCCTCCAGCCTTGTGCAGGCTGACCGCCGGTATGACAACATCGTGTCGAACCTGCTGGGCCGCATCATCGTGGTGGACGACATCAACGAAGCTTCCCGCGTGGCGCGGGACAACGGTTACCACAACAAGGTGGTCACGCTGGATGGTCAGGTGGTCAACGCGGGCGGCAGCTTTACCGGCGGCAGCGTGCAGCGCAGCGCGGGGCTTTTTACCCGCAAGCAGGAGATGGAAGAACTGCGTATCAAGGCCGCCAAATTGCAGAAGGACTGCCTTGCCGCGCAGGAAAAGACCGACCAGTGCAAGGAACAAGTGGACGCTTTGCAGGCCGAGCTGACCGCTACGGCCAGTGAGCAGATCACCGCCGCCAACGACAAGGTGCGTGCCGAAGCGGAGCAGAAGCGGCTGGAAGCTGCGGTGCAGCAGCTGGAAACGGCCCGCAGCAACGGCCAGCAGCAAATCGACGCTTTACAGGCCGCGTTGGCGGAAAGCCGCAGCAGGGCGGACGAAGCCGCCGCCCAGCAGGCTCAGCTGACCGCGAAGATCGACCTGCTCACCGCTGAGATGAACCGCATCGCCGAGGGTGATGACAGCTTCCTTGCCCGGCAGGGCGAGCTCAGCCAGAAGCTGAGTGCCAAGCGGCTGGAACAGGTCACCCGCCAGAAGGACGCGGAGCTGGCCTACAGCCAGATCGCCGCGCTGGAACAGCGGGCACAGGATGCCGCTGCCCGCCGCGCTTCGCTGGAAGAAAGCCTTGCCGCGCTGGCACAGCGCAGCGAGAGCTGCCGCACCGAAATCGCCGCCATCCGGCAGGCCAAGACCGACAGCCAGACCGAAATTGCGGCAAAAGAAAAGGCCATCCGCGAAGCGACCGAAAAGCGCCTGGAGCGCCAGCAGGCCGAGACCGAGACCCTTGCCCGTGCCCGCACCTCGGCCGACAGCCGCGAGGAAATGGGCCGCGAGATGGCCCGCCTTGCCGAGCGAAAAGCCGCCGCCGAGACCGAGTATGACCAGACCGTGGCAAAGCTGTGGGATGAGTATCAGCTCTCGGTGAGCCAGGCTGAGGAGCTGTGCATCGAGTTTGAGAGCCTGACGGCCCTGCGGGCACAGGTGGCCGACCTGCGCGGCAAGATCCGTGCCCTTGGCAGCGTGAACGTCAGCGCCATCGAGGAATACAAAGAGGTCAAGGCCCGCTATGACGCGCTGGTGCGTCAGGTGACCGACGTAGAGGAAAGCCGCAGCGAGCTCAGCCGCATGATCTCGAAGCTTTCGGCTCAGATGAAGGAGATCTTCTCGGACAGCTTCCGCGCCATCAACGAAAACTTTGGCCGCGTGTTCACCGAGCTGTTCGGCGGCGGCGAAGCAAGCCTTGTGCTGGAGGATGAGACCGATGTGCTTTCCTGCGGCATCGGCATCCGGGTGGCCCCGCCGGGCAAGGTCATCAAGAACCTCGAAGCTCTTTCCGGCGGCGAACAGGCGCTGGTGGCCATCAGCATCTACTTTGCCATTCTGGCGGTCAACCCGGCTCCGTTCTGCATTCTGGACGAGATCGAGGCCGCACTGGATGACGCCAACGTGGTGCGGTTTGCCCAGTATCTGCGCCGGGTGAGCGACAAGACCCAGTTCATCGTCATCACCCACCGCCGCGGCACGATGGAAGCTGCCAATGTGCTCTACGGCGTGACTATGCAGGAGGACGGCGTGTCGAAACTGCTCAAATTGGATCTGGAACAGGTTGACGCCACGCTGGTTTCCTGATATAAAATAAGAAAGCAGAGAAGGCGAACATCCTCGCCCTCTCAGTCTCACTTCGTTCGCCAGCTCCCCCAAAGGGGGAGCCGAGAAGGGCGTTTCCCTTTTTGCCAAAGGCTCTCCCTTTGGGAGAGCTGGCGCGTAAGCGCCTGAGAGGGCGGACATCATTACAATAATAGGAGGACACTATGGGGTTCTTCGGATTTGGCAAGAAAAACAAAGAAAAAGAACAGGAAAAAATGAAAACGGGTCTGGAAAAGACCCGCACCGGCTTCTGGGGCAATATCCTCAACACCTTGACCGGCAGTGTCATCGACGATGACATGTACGATGACCTGGAAGAACAGCTCATCCTCGCGGACGTGGGCGGCGAAGTGGCCGTGCGTCTGGTGGACAAGCTGCGCGACCGCGTGCGCGAAAAGGGCCTGAAGACCGGCGAAGAAGCCGCCGATGCCCTGCGCGACATCATTGCCGAAGAAATGACGCCGGACGCCGAGATGGACCTTTCCGGCAGGCCGGCGGTCATTCTGGTCATTGGCGTCAACGGCGTGGGCAAGACCACCAGCATCGCCAAGCTGGCCGATTACTATACCCGCGAGGGCAAGCGCGTGATGCTGGCCGCCGGTGACACCTTCCGTGCTGCCGCCAGCGAACAGCTGGAGATCTGGGCGGACCGCGCCGGTGTGCCCATCGTCAGCGCAGGCGAGGGCGCCGACCCGGCGGCGGTCATCTTCGACACCGTCAAGTCGGCCACGGCCCGCGGCTATGACATGGTCATTGCCGACACCGCAGGCCGCCTGCACAACAAATCGAATCTGATGGCAGAGCTGGCCAAGATCAGCCGCAGCGTCAAAAAGGCAAGCCCCGAAGCCAGCCTGGAAACGCTGTTGGTGCTGGACGCCATCACGGGCCAGAACGCCATCAGCCAGGCCAAGGAGTTCTGCAAGGCGGCCGACGCTACCGGCATCATCCTGACCAAACTGGACGGTACCGCCAAGGGCGGCTGCGTCGTGGCGGTCAAGCAGCGTCTGGGCCTGCCGGTGCGGTTCATCGGCGTGGGCGAGGGCATCGACGACCTGCTGCCCTTCACCCCGGAGGGCTTTGTGGAAGAATTGCTGCCCCGCGAGTGGAAGCACTGAAAAAAGCAAATGTGTGACGAAACTGCTCTTGGCTCTCCCTTTGGGAGAGCTGGCAAAGCCGGAAGGCTTTGACTGAGAGGGCGGAGAAGTTGAAGGGAGTCGTATCGCATGAAGATTTGTGCAGCCACCGGCAACGCCGGCAAGCTCCGCGAACTGCGCCGCATTCTGGAAGCGCAGGGCCACGAGGTGGTGAGCCAGAAGGAACTGGGCATCACCCTTGAGCCGGACGAGACCGGCACCACCTTTGCCGAAAATGCCCTCATCAAGGCTGAGACCATCTGCAAGGCAAGCGGCCTGCCCACCATCGCCGATGATTCCGGCCTGTGCGTGGACGCGCTGGGCGGTGCGCCCGGCGTCTACAGCGCCCGCTACTGCGGCCACCACGGCGATGACGAGGCCAACAACGATAAGCTCTTGGACGCCATGAAGGCTGTGCCCGCCGAACAGCGCGGGGCAAAGTTCGTCTCGGCGGTGTGCTTCATCCTGCCGGACGGGCAGCACCTGACCTGCATGGGCGAGTGTCCGGGCAGCATCGCCTTCGAGCGGCTGAACGGGGACTACGGCTTTGGCTACGACCCGCTGTTCGTCCCCGCAGACTGCGGCGTGGGCAAGCGGGACAAGCGCCCCAACACCGAGCACCGCAGCTATGCCCAGCTGACCCCGGACGAAAAGGACGCCATCAGCCACCGCGGCAATGCGCTGGCGGAACTGGAAAAGCAGCTGCCGGGGTTTCTGAATGCGGCCGCATCCGAAGGGGTGCTTGCACAGGTGTCTGGGAAAGTAGAAATCGAAATCAAATAAATTGGCTTGTGCGAAAGGGCAGCGCTGACGGAGATGTTCTCTTTTGGTGGCAAAAGAGAACCAGAAAAGCGCGGCGGTGCCCGCAGGGCATGAAAGCCCCAGTGGGGCTTTTAAGCCGCAGACCGGTTTGCGAAGCAAATGTTGCGTGTTCAGCGCAGCAAGGTCACGGCGATTTCGACGCGCTGGACCCACGAGAAAGGGGCTGCTCGCCCCTTTCAGATCCCAAAGAAGAAGTCGGAACGGAAAAATGCTAGCCGCTTCGCTAAACGCATTTTTCGCGTTTCTCCGATTTCAAGTCGCTGCGCGACGGTCGCAAGACCGACAGCAGCAAATGCAATTTCCCGTTACGACCCCATCTTGTGAAAAAGTAAATTGGAAAAATCTGCAGATTTTTCCAATTTACAGAATTATAAATAAAATTTCCGCTGAATATGGCCAGAGCGAATGCGGAGGCCATTCTAAATCGTTTTAACTTAAAGGAGAAAAAATATGCTGACAAGCAAACAGCGCGCTATCCTGCGCGGCAAGGCAAACACCATGGACCCCGTTTTTATCGTGGGCAAGGGTGAGATCGACGAGACCATGATCCAGGGCGTGAAGGACTGCCTCGACGCCCGGGAGCTCATCAAGGTGAAGGTGCTGGAAAGCAGCATGTACAACGCCCGTGAGGCTTCGGTCAAGCTGGCCGAGGCCACCGGTGCCGATTGTGTGCAGGTGATCGGCTCCAAGTTCGTGCTCTACCTGCAGAAGAAAAAGGACAGCG
>OCHL01000188.1_pt1 | contig 71246 bp, 64 predicted proteins | sample 1538421 | NCBI WGS metagenome assembly OCHL01 (sample SAMN04571690, study PRJEB22368) | human gut metagenome | biome: human gut; material: stool | host: Homo sapiens | place: Luxembourg | collected 2012-06-01 | reverse complement strand
AAAAGCGGCTGATTTTTGCCTGCAAATTGCGGTGTGACGTGCCTTTTTGGAGGTTGCAAAAATGCCCTCAGCTGCCAATGACAGCCGCGAGGGACCAGCTTCATCCAACAATTTTAAAGACTCGAAATCGTTTTGTCCTTAACCGGGCACGTGGGTTCGAATCCCACCATCTCCGCCAACAAAAGGCATCAGCTCAGGCTGGTGCCTTTTTTGCGGCCAAGATGGTGCGGATGAGAACAGGGCGGCGATTTTCGATGTGCAGCACAAATCCATCAGCCTCCCAAAAGTGCCCATCCAATAGAACTTCGCCCTGAAACGTGATCCGGCGGAGCTTTTGCGTGGTGTCGGTCACCTCAACGGTGCAAAAGCGCTGCAAGTAGCTGCAAATGGCGGCGGCGTGGGAGACGACAAGGGCGTTCTGCCCCTCCGGGAGCGAATCCAGCAGTTCGTGGATGCAGTCTGCCATCCGGGCGCTGACCTCACGGAAGGACTCGCCGTCCGGATTTTTGAAGTCTGGGTCTTCGTATTGGCGCTTCCAGAACGAGACGTCCTGCCCGGTCGTGTCACCGGTGCGGCGCTCGGAAAGGCGGGCGTCCTGACGGACGGAAAGCCCCAGCAGCTGTGCGGTCTGGAGCGCACGAAGCGAAGGGGACGAGCAGACGCACGAGATCGTGCGGAAAGCGTCATTTTGAAAAACTGCGGCGGCCCGCTGGAGACCCTCGGCAGAAAGACCGGGGTCGGGGCTGGAACCGCCGCGCTCCGGGGTGGAATGGCGCAGGAGAAGAAGGACTTTCATAGCGTTTCTATTTTTAGAATAAGCTTTTCCATGTTGGATACTAAATGCAGAATACGCTGCTGTGTTTGTAAATTAGAAACAGTATTCCATCCCCAAAGGTAAGCGCGATATCCTGCAATGTATTGTGTTAAAGCGTGAATGGTTTTGAATGGATAGAGCTGTAGATCCCGATATTTTAAGGAAAGGGAATTTACAGCAGTAAGCAACGTGTGGCGAGTGGCGGGACTGCCCGAAGAAAGATGCTGTTTACAGCAGGAAACCACCGCAGAAATATCGGTAAAGCGCTTTCGGGATAAGCGAATCGTTGTGCCGACAACAAAGCCGTTCAGAGAAATTTCAGAAGAGGAACGCTTGATTTTTTTGTAGTTGATATGGAAAGATTGAGACGCCAAGATATAGCGGATTTTCTTAAGAAACCACGGCTTTGAAAGAACTTGTCCAGTAGAGTCAGATTCAGAAAAAAGAAGATCATCGGCATAACGTGTATAACGAATGCCAAGCGATTGACAGTATTTTAGGATTCGCTGGTCCAACCGTGCAAAAATGAAATTGGAAACAGCAGGAGAGGTGCAAGCACCCTGCGGAAGGGAGTCGTTGAATAAAAGCAGCGAAGAAAGTGTGTTTAAGATCCAAGTGGCTTCTTCGTCTGATGCTCGAATCAGAGGACGGAACGCTTTTTCGATGTGCTGGGAGGTAATGGATGGAAAAAAGTCTTTTAAGTCAATGCGAAGAAAAAATCGATCTCCGCAGTGTTCCTCTAAAAATTTTTGATAGGATTCGTCCGCACGGAACCCTTTGACACAAACTGGAAGCGGAAGCTCGTTCAAATAAAAACGGAGAAAATTTCGCTGGATGCGAAAGAGCGCAGAATCCTTTTTGACAGAATCAATTCTTCGATAGCCGCCTTTTGATTTTGGAATAGTGAACGATTCATAAGAATGATCCTTTTCAAAGAGGGCAAGAATGAGGTCTTCTTCGGGCACAGCAAGATAGTTCGAGAGAAAAATGCTTTTCGAATATATGTAAATGGGAATCATCTCCTAAAAAACAGCAGTCAGTACTTTCCAAAAGTATCGCTTGCGCAAGCTGACGGCTGGCATACGACACGATCACATGGGTTGAGACAAGAACGTCCGACAGGGCATAGTCAATAAGTGACCAAAGTTCCTTGGAATTCCAGTTTGCTAAGCTGGCGTCAAGGCTCTGCATGAGGCAGACATTGCTACTGGCTGCTGTTTATGCCATTATATCATAGATCATGCTCTCTGACAAATGCAGAAGCTTGGAGAGCTCTGGGTAGGTGTTCTCGAAATGCTGTGAAAAATCTTTCCAGTATCCAGCATTCTGGGAAATACACTGTTCCAACTGAGCGATTGAAAGATCCGCTGACAGTGAGAGCTCCTGCGCGACGGAACGGAAATAGAATTCAAAGTATTCAGATACCCAGCTGGTTTTTCCGACGCAGACTGCGGAACGGATATTGGTGTAAAGCTTTTGAGTTCTTTGCGGGTCTGAGAAGGTACAACTATTGATGTTCAACAAGAAATCGGATTTCCCAAAAAAGATCATTCGGACTAAATTGAGCTGGTCATTCGGCGAATAAGAAGACAAAAGCGATTGGAACTGTGCATAGGTAGAGGCATAAGGATTTTTCTCATACAGTTTGTCTGCTGTAAATTTACAAATATAGGGAAGGCTGTTTTTCGTGATGATTAAACCTTCCACTGTTGTGCTGCAGACGAAGATGTGATAGTACAGAAGGTAATTCTTGATTGTGTGGAGAAAGCTGAAAAATGCAGGATCTGTGCAAGAGAATAAATTGCGGTTGGAAACATGGAAGTGACAGTTGTCTGCCATGGCAAGAATGCGTTTGCGTTGATTGACGATTTGCGAAGCAAGGAGATGTTTTTTGTTGTCAAGCAGAAACGGCTCTTTTTCATGGGGAACTTCGGTGAAAAACCAACCGTTTTTAGGGCAGGAAAAACGCCACTTGGACGGTTCGTATTGGAGAATTTTGTCCATATCGATCAGGATGAGATAGGGCGTTTGCTCGTGTGTTTTTTCGGGCGAAAGTAGATTTTGTTTGACTTTATCTGTAGTGGTCGGAAAAACATCAAAATAGGAAAATTTGGGGAATAAAATTCGGATAAGGCTGTTCGTAAACAGCTCCAATTCAGTTGCGCCTTCGACCAGAAGCATAGCCTTTGAAAAGTAAGCATTGGAAAGCTCATCAGAGGCTGCAACAGAGGCACGCTTGTCCCAGTCAAAAAAGGAAAGACGCTGGACTTGACTGTAACGATGAACCAGTTTGAAGCTATAAATGCTGTCTGTCTCTCCTTTTTGGATAAAGTTCCGAAGCAGCCGGGAAGAATGGGTTGAGATAATGGTATTTACGGAGCTGTGCGGGGCGGTAAGAAGTGCACACAGCTGATCGATATAGCTGTGATGGAGGTGAAGCTCTGGCTCATCCAACAACAGAAGAGGCTCTTTCAATTTGCTTCGTGTAAGATGAAAAATCGCGTTTAGATAAAGCGAAATATATTGCAGCGAATTGGTTCCGGTAGAATAGTAGCTCAAATTGTGTCCAGCTTTTTCAAAGTCGCTTCCCTGCCGAAGCAGATTCATCAACGCGATGATAAAATCTTTTGAGGTGCCCTTGGAAGAAATGCCAGCGGCATCAAAAATTTGTTGGACGGCAGTAATCCTTCGTCCGATCTCGGTTTTGGAATCACAAGAGATCTGCTGGATCGCCTGAAGCGTCCGCTGCTTTTCAAAATCGGAAACATTGGCGGCCTGCCCCAGAACCTCCCAAATGGAATGCCAGTCATAGATATCGATTTTGTGACAGTCCAGATAAAAAAGAGGAAACAAGTTTTTAAGGAAAGCACGGTCAGTATAAGAGTAGTTCCAGCGAATCGGATGATTTTTGATCTGTTCCATCTGAAGGAGGATGAAGTGTGGGTTAGAACTGCCGAGCTGATAAATTTTCTTGTAAAAACTCAGATAAGGACTGGAGGCACCCTGCGAAGCAGCCTTGATTTTGTTTTTGGCGATTCGAACAAAGCGGGAGAGGTCGTATTCGATTTGGATGCGCACAAAATTACTAAAAGGATTATTCTCATCAAAAATATCGCTCTGTAAATGACTCTCCGTCATATTGGCGTAAAAATAATGAATTGCCGATAGAAAGTTTGACTTTCCAACACCGTTCTCACCGACAATGATATTATTGGATTGAAGCGGTACACAGCAGTCCTTTATCGATTTATAATACTGGATCTTAATAGACCGGATGGACATAGAATGCTCCTTTATTTGGTTGGGAGGCTGGCACCACTATAATAGTATGAGGGGAAAAGGGATGTCAAGAGAATTCTTCTCCCACCCTCCCCCTCAAAACGCGGGCAAACTTCAAAAAAAGTTACAATTTTCTCATGAAAAAAGGCGGTTTCCCATTGACAGCCTTGTTATAATAGGAATATAAGGATTTTTGAGCCAGCACTCTGCGGCTCGGATTGCTTGACGGCCCCTTGCGGGGGCTTTGGAAAAAGAAAGAGGCAACAGCATTATGACCAAAATTGATATTTTCTCCGGCTTCCTTGGTGCCGGTAAGACGACCCTCATCAAAAAGCTCGTCAAAGAGTCCTTTGCGGGCCAGAAGGTCGTTCTGATCGAGAACGAGTTCGGCGAGATCGGCATCGACGGCGGCTTTTTGAAGGAGTCCGGCATCCAGATCAACGAGCTGAATGCGGGCTGTATCTGCTGCTCGCTGGTGGGCGACTTCCGCGCTGCCCTGCAGCAGGTGGTGGAGCAGTACCACCCGGATCGCATCGTGATCGAGCCGTCGGGCGTCGGCAAGCTGAGCGACGTGACCCGCGCCGTCGAGGGTGTGGCGGAGCATCTGGATGTTCAGCTGAACAGCTTCGTTACCGTGGCCGACGTGAACAAGGTCAAGATGTATATGAAGAACTTCGGTGAGTTCTATGATGACCAGATCAGCCACGCAAGCTGCATCATCCTCAGCCGCACCCAGACTGCCAGCGAGGAGAAGATCGCTGCCGCTGTCGCCATGCTGCGCGAGAAGAACCCCACTGCGACCATTGTCACGACCGCATGGGATGCCCTGACCGGTGAGCAGATCCTGAACGCCATGTCCACCAAGGACGACTTCAAGACAGAGCTGATCGCCATGGCTGCCAAGGCCAACGAGGAGCACGCCCACGAGGACGAGGAAGAAGAACACGAGCATCATCACCATCACTACGATGAGAACGGCGTGTGCAGCTGCGGCCACCATCACCACGATGATGACGACGATGATGACGAGGACGAACACGAGCATCACCATCATCACGACCACGAGGATGAGGATGACCACTGCTGCTGCCACCACCATCACGATCACGACGACCATGATGACGAGGACGACGAGCACGAGCATCATCATGATGAGGACGGCCACTGCTGCTGCGGCCATCACCACCATCATCACCACGACGGCCACGACGCCGACGAGGTCTTCACGAGCTGGGGCGTCGAGACCGCCAAGAAGATCGCCAAGGCGGATATCGAGCACGCCCTCACGGAGCTGGATTCCGGCAAGTACGGCATGATCCTGCGTTCCAAGGGCATCGTGGACGGCGGCGCCGACGGCTGGCTGGAGTTCGACTATGTGCCCGGTGAGTGGGAGGTCCGTTCCCGCGGTGCCGATGTGGGCGGCAAGCTGGTCGTCATCGGCTCCAAGCTGGACGAAAAGGCCATTGCGGGCCTGTTCGGCTGCTGATCCCGGAAAGAGGAGAAAGATCACTATGGCAAATGAGATCCCCGTTTACCTGTTTGTCGGCTTCCTCGAAAGCGGCAAGACCAAGTTCATTCAGGAAACGTTTGAAGACCCCAACTTCGACTCCGGCGACAAGACCCTGCTGCTGGTCTGTGAAGAGGGCGAAGAAGAGTATAACCAGAAGAAGTTCGCCTTCCCCGGCGTGACCCTCTACAACATGGAGGACAAGGCCGAGCTGAACCCCCAGAACCTTGCCAAGCTGGCCAAGGAGGCCGACGCGGGCCGCGTGGTCATCGAGTACAACGGCATGTGGCTGCTGCAGGATCTGGCGAACAACCTGCCCGAAAACTGGATCGTCTACCAGTGCATCGCCACGGCGGACGGCACCACGGCCCTGACCTACGCCCGCGACAACTCGATGCGCTCCCTGCTGCTGGACAAGATCGCCCGCAGCGAGCTGATCGTCTTCAACCGCGCCGAGGCCGTCAACAACGACGCCGCCCGGCAGGAGCTGCACAAGCTGGTGCGTCAGGCATCCCGCAAGTGCGATATCGCCTATGAGTTCGCCGACGGCAGCGTAGCCTACGACGACATCCCCGACCCGCTCCCCTTCGACCTGAACAAGCCTGTGGTGGAGATCGGCGATGACGATTTCGGCATCTGGTATATGGATTGTCAGGACGAGCCCCAGAAGTACGCGGGCAAGACCGTTAAGTTCCTCGCGCAGGTCTGCCAGACCAACCGCGCGGGCAAGAACAGCTTCGTGCCCGGCCGCTTTGCCATGACCTGCTGCGTGCAGGACATCCAGTTCGTCGGTTTCCCCTGCTCCTACGACGGCTACAAGGCGCTGGAGCAGCGTGCATGGGTCACCGTGACCGCCAAGGTCAATTACAAGTTCCACAACATCTACCGCGGCAAGGGCCCGGTGCTGACCGCCATCTCGGTGGAACCCGCCGAAAAGCCGCTGAACGATGTCGTAACATTCTCTTGACCACCACACATCTAAGGAGGATCTCACCATGAAAACGTTGTTTCGTGTTCTGGGCGCGGCTGCTGCCGTCGCCGTCACCAGCGTCGCCATCGTGGCACTGGACAAGGTGCTGAACGATAAGGGCTCGCTCCACGTGGAAGAGGTGGAGTTCCCCGAAGACGCGGAAAAGGACCCCGAAGAGGCCGCCAAGACCGCCGAGGCCTACGCCGAGGGCGAGGCGAAAGCGGAGCACACCCCCACGGAGCCGGGTGCCGCATGGCCCCCTGCTTTTGCAAAAGAGGATGGGCAGCCCCCGGAGCCCGAAGCCCCGGAAGCTGCACCTGCCGTGGAAGCAGCCAAGGCCGAGAAAGCTGAGGCCACCGCAGAGCCGGAAGCGGCCGAAGAGAAGGCCGCAGCCGGCGAAGTGTCCGTGAACCCTGTGGAGGCCGGCCCCGCCGTTGCCCCTAAGGACGAGAACGGCAAGTTCGACGTGACCAAGATCGCCGAGGCTTCCGATTTCACCGGCGTGGAAGAGGAATCCGGCTGCAAGAGCTGAGAAAAGATCGAAAAAGGAGCGCACCATCGCTTGATGATGCGCTCCTTTTCTTATGCGCCGTGGGCGATCTGTTTCAGCCGCTCCTTATCCAGCACCTCCACCCCGCCGCGGTAGAGGCGGACGAGGCCCTCCCCGGCGAAATACTTCAGCAGACGGCTGACGACCTCGCGGGCGGAGCCCATATAGCGGGCGATCTGGTCGTGGGTCATGTGGAGGTCGGCCCCGCCGGTCTTGGCCAGCTCGTCCGTCAGGAAGATGGCCAGCCGCCGGTCGGCGCTCATGAAGAGGATCTGCTGCATCGTCCACATGGTGTCGGAAAAGCGTTCGGCGGTCATCTGGTAGGCGTAGCAGCGGACGTAGACATTCTGCTGCATCAGCTGGCGGAAGACGCCCGCGCCGATGCAGTAGGCCTCGGTGTCCTCCTCGGCGTCGATGTAAAGGTCAAAGTTCACCGAGTCCATGACGCAGGAGGCTGACAAAATGCAGACTTCGCCCTGAAACAGGCGGTAGAGCGTGATATCGCGGCCGTCCTCGGAGAGCAGGTAGGCCCGCAGCTGGCCCGACCGCAGCAACAGGATGCCCACGCAGTTTTCCACCGGGCTGTGGACCCGCTCCCCTTTCCGGTATTTCACGGGCCGGGTGAAGCGGCAGAGCTGCTCCTGCTCGGCGGGGGTGAGCTGGCCCCAGAACGGGAACGCGCACGCAAGGCAGTTCCGGTTGACGGCAGATGGTTGCACTTCCGACATGATGTTATCCTTTCCGCAGAGCCTTGGCGGCTTCCGTGCCGGCCAGCGCCCCTTCATAAACGGCCTTGGCCACTTGGAGCAGCCCGCCGGTGCAGTCCCCGGCGGCGTAAAGGCCGGGCAGGGTGGTCTGCATATGTTCGTCCACGAGGATGCGGTTCCCGTCCACCTCGGCCCCCAGCTTGCGGGCCAGCGCGGTGCTGCCCGCAACGCCCAGCGCCACGAAAACGCCGGAAAGCGCTACGGTCTTGCCACCGCTCAGTTCTACGCCGCTGACCCGCTCTTCGCCGAGGATGGCGTTCACCTTTTCGGGGCAGACCGTTACCTCCGGCGGGAAGGAGGCCGTCAGCGGGGAGCCGTTGGTCAGCAGGGTGACGCTCTTTACCACGGGCAGCAGAGCCTGCACCTCGTGCAGGGCGTACTCGCCGCTGCCCAGCACGGCCACATCTTTGCCACGGTAGAAGAAAGCGTCGCAGGTGGCGCAGTAGCTTACGCCATGGCCTTCCAGCCCCGCAAGGCCGGGGATGTGCGGGGCGGCGCGGGAGGCTCCGGTGGCGAGGATGACGGCGTCGGCGGGGAAATCCCCCGCCAGCGTCTCTACGGTGAGCTTATCGGTGTAGGTCAGGCCCACGGCTTCGGTGGTCACGAACTGCACCCCCAGCGCCTTTGCCCCTTCGATGCCCCGGCGCTCCAGTTCGGCCCCGGAGATGGGTTCGGCAAAGCCGTAGTAATTCTGGATGAGTTCGGCACGGTCCAGCGCACCGGGCCCCTTGGTGAGAACGGTGGTCTCGACCCCTGCGCGGGCGGCGTACAGCGCCGCCGACACCCCCGCCGGGCCGGAACCGATGATAACGATGTTCGGCATGAATAGCTCCCCCTTTTTTCCTCTAGTATACACCTTTTCCCGCAAAAATCTGTGACCAAGTTCCAAAACGGCCCACTTTTCATCCGGGGCGGAGTGTGTTATACTGAGTTGATTTGAATTGGATCGTGGAGGTATCGAAATTTATGACCAAGCAGCGTCTGCTTTTTATCACCACCGGCGGCACCATCGCCAGCGTGCGCACCGCACAGGGGCTCAAGCCCGTCCTGACCAGCGAGGAGCTGCTGGCCCATCTGCCGGAGCTCAACGAGCTGTGCTGCCCCGAAACGCTGGCGCTGTGCAGCATCGACAGCACCGACCTCGGCCCGGAGCACTGGCTGATGATGGCGAAGGCCGTGCAGGAAAATTACGCCCTCTACGATGGCTTCATCATCTGCCACGGCACCGATACGCTGGCCTACTCGGCGGCGGCGCTGTCCTACCTCATCCAGAACGCGGACAAGCCCATCATCCTGACCGGTGCCCAGCAGCCCATCTCCAACGAGATCACCGACGCCAAAAAGAACCTGCGCGACAGCGTCATCTGCGCCCTCGACCAAGGCAGCCGGGGTGTGATGGTGGTGTTCGGCGGCCATGTCATCGCGGGCACCCGCGCCAAGAAGAACAAGACCATCAGCTACGATGCCTTTGCGTCGGTCAACTTCCCGGCGCTGGCGCTGGTGCAGGGCGACCGGCTGGTGCGCTATGTCCCCTCGCCGTGGCCCACCGGCCCGGTGGAGTTTGGCCGCGCCCTGAACCCGAAGGTCTTCCTGCTCAAGCTGACGCCCGGCCTCGGCCCGGAACTCATCCCGGCCATCTTTGAACAATACGACTGCGTTATTGTGGAAAGTTTTGGCGTCGGCGGCATCCCCCAGCGGCTGATGGACGCCTTTGCCGAGGGTCTGGGCGACTACGACAAGACCCGCAAAATTCTGATCTTGACCACCCAAGTCACCTACGAGGGCAGCGACGTGGGCATTTACGAGGTCGGCAAACGGGTCAAGAACCGCTTCCGCTTCCTCGAAGCCCACGATATGACCATTGAAGCCGTCGTCACCAAGGTGATGTGGCTGCTGGCCCAGAACTGCGACAGCTTCGACCAGCTTCAGCAGCGGTTCTATCGGCAGATCAACTTTGATACATTTTATCACTAAATAATACGATTTTTCCACGAAATCTTCCTCATGGAAGGTTCGGGGGCTGTGCTATTCTGGATTCAGAAAAAATGAAAAGGAGAATCACTATGGCACAATTCGTGAAGCTGGACCCCGAAGCCCTGCGTGAGCTGCACGTTGGCAATGAGCGGCTGGTATCTTACAACGTCGAGATGGCGGAAGTCACTGGTGGCACCTTCTGGAAAGCCTACACCCCGGAACAGATCGCAGGCACGGAGCCCTTTGAAATGAAGGGCGGCCTCAACGCCAATATCTTCGCCGAGGGCGGGCTGATGCAGTATTATGACCCCATCGACCTCTACGATGAGAAGCTGCGGACGCTGGCCAAAGAGATCGGCCCCTCGTGGGTCCGGGTCTCCGGCAGCTGGGCCACCAAGACCTACTACGATTTCGACGGCCATACCGGCGGCAAGGTGCCGGAGGGCTACGGCGCTGTCCTGAACCGCCAGCAGTGGGTGGGAGTGCTGGATTTCTGCAAGGCGATGGGCGCAAAGCTGCTGATCTCCGTGGCCGACTGCGAGGGTCTGCACCACGCGGACGAGCCGTGGAACCCCAGTCAGGCCCAGCAGATCTTTGCCCTGAGCAAAGAGTACGGCAAGCCCATTGACGCGGTGGAGTTCGTCAACGAGCCCAACCTGCTGGAAATGTCCGGCTGCCCCAAGGGCTACACCCCGGAGCTGTATGCCAAAAATCAGGATATCTTTGCCCGCTGGCTGCGGGAAAAGTACCCCGACTGCCTTTTCGTGGGTACCAGCACTTCAGAGGGCCCCTCCAACAGCGACCCCGCTTACGAGTCGGCCGGGGACAGCAACAGCTTTTTGAAGAATGTGCCGCTGGAAGTTCTGCTGAAGGGGATGCAGGAAAAGCTGGACGTGTACAGTTACCATTATTACAACGGCGTAGCCGAGCGGCTGAGAGCCATGATGCCCAACTCCTACTGGCTGCCGGACCGGGCCACCAGCGAGGATTATTTGGACGTTGCCCGAAGCATGATCCAGTACCACACCGAGAAGCGGGACATCTACTGCCCCGGCGGTGAGATCTGGGTCACGGAATCCGGCGATGCAGGGGGCGGCGGCACCACATGGGCTTCCACCTATCTGGATGTTTTCCGTACCCTCAACGAGCTGGGGGCATTCTGCACCGTGACCAAGGGCATCATCTTCCACAACACGCTGGCATCCAGCGATTATGGTTTCCTGAGCCACGGCAGCTTCGACCCCCGCCCCAATTACTTTGCCGTGCTGCTGTGGCACCGCCTGATGGGCAGCACTGCTTACGACACCGCCGAACCCATCCGGGAGGGTGCCCACGTCTACGCTCATTCCCGCGCCGACGGCAAGCCCGGCAAGGCGTATCTCGTCATCAACAACAGCCGGACCGACACCACCACTGTCGCCCTGCCGAAGGACGCCGAGGTGTATCAGCTCTCCGCCGAGACCCTCCGTGCCGAAACCATGCTCTGCAACGGCAAGGCTCTGGTGCTGGGCGAGGGCAACGCTCTGCCGGAGATGGCTCCCGTGGCGGCCAAGGCTGGGGAACTGACCCTGCCCGCAGCCACCTGCACCTTCATCGTGCTGTAATCACAACAGCCCCTCTTTGCGTATCAGAACACCAGCTGCACCAGCAGCACATAGCAGACCGTGCCGCCCGCAATGGAGACGAGGGTCTCGTGCTTCCACTTGTGGAGCGCGATGGTCGCCGCAATGGCCATGGCCTCCGGGATGCCATGGCTCCCCGCGAAGGGGGTCACGCCCTTCAAGCAGTAGATGATGAGCATCCCGAAGATGGCGGCGGGCAGGACGCGGCCCAGATACCGCACCACCTCCGGCGGCTGCTGGTCCTTGGAGGAGAAGATCAGAAAGGGCAGAAAGCGGGTGAGCATGGTTGCCGCCGTGCACATCGCCATGGTGATGCCCATTTGCAGTGTGGTCATGAGTGCACCTCCGTTTTGCCGTGGGCGGCTTCAGCCTTCTCAATGGGCTTGCGCAGCGCCAGCAGAAGCACCAAAATGCACGCCATAGCGGGCAGAAGGAAGCTGCCGGAGCCGAACACCACAAGGCAGACCAGCGGCACCAGAATGCCGATGAGGGCGCTGATGTGCTGCTTTTCCTTCTCCCACTGGTTCAGGAAGATGACGACGAACATGGCTGTCATCACGAAGTCCACACCCTCGGTGCTGAAGGGCAGGACCGAGCCCACCACCGCGCCGAGACCCGCGCTGGCGACCCAGTAGATCTGGTCCAGCAGGGTGATGAAGAACATGAACCAGCCCCGGTCCACCCCTTCCGGCGGTTCGGCGGAGCAGGTGATGGAGAAGGTCTCGTCGCTCATGGCGTAGATCATATAAAAGCTGCGCAGCCCGTAGCCCTTGTACCGCTCCAGCATAGCAAGGCCGTAGAACAGATGCCGCGCTTGGATCATCAAGGCCATCAGGAAGGCCGACAGCGGCGAAAAAGCCCCCAGCAAAAGGCTTGCCAGCACGAACTCCAGCGAGCCGCCGTAGACGACGGTGCCCATCAGCATGGGCATCCAGACCGGCAGCCCCAGCGACTGCACGTAAATGCCGTACCCTATGCCCAGCACGAGATACCCGGCAAACACCGGCACCGTCTGGGGGGCGGCTGCTTTCAGCGCCCGGAGCACGGTGCCGGTGGGCTGCGATGCGATCTCGGAATCTTTCATATACACTAACCCCCTAGTTTAGTAGTAGTATAGCAGAATCTGCGGACATTGCAAGATTTTTCCGAAAAAAGATTCTTTGCCGCAAAAACGCCCTAGGACAGCCGCCGAAGCGGGGAAGTCCTAGGGCGTTTGAATGGTTACGGGGTCATCGCTCGTTCTTGCGGGCGAGGTCCTTGGTGTAGAGGGCGCGGGTGGCGTTGAGGACGGCCAGCACCATGACGCCGACATCGGCGAAGATGGCGGTCCACATGCTTGCCAGACCCAGTGCGCCGAGGACGAGGCACGCGAACTTGATGGCCAGCGCAAAGACGATGTTCTCGTATACGATGCGGAGGGTGCGGCGGGCGATGCTCATGGCGAGGGCGATCTTGGCCGGGTCGTCGTCCATCAGGACGATGTCGGCGGCTTCGATGGCGGCGTCCGAGCCGAGGGCACCCATTGCGATGCCGATGTCGGCACGGGACAGAACGGGTGCATCGTTGATGCCGTCGCCCACGAAGGCAAGGTTTTCCTTCGGACCCTTGGCGGCGAGGAGCTTTTCAATCTGGTCTACCTTGTCGCCGGGCAGCAGACCGGCGTGGTACTCGTCCAGACCGAGGTCGGAAGCAACAGCCTTGGCCACCGGCTCGGCGTCGCCGGTCAGCATGACCGTCTTGCGGACGCCCGCCGCCTTCAGGCCCTTGATGGCCTGTGCGCTGTGGGGCTTGACCACGTCGGCGATGAGGAGGTAACCGGCGTACTTGCCCTCAATGGCAACATGGACGATGGTGCCCGGCTCGGTGACTTCGGGGGCGGAGAGGTTCAGCTTTGCCATCAGGCGGGCGTTGCCGGCGGCGACGGTCTTACCGTCCACCTTCGCGGTCACGCCGTGGCCGCCCAGCTCCTGCACATCGGTGACGCGGTTGGCGTCGATCTCCTTGCCGTAAGCGTTCTTGATGCTCAGGGAGATGGGGTGTTTGGACCAGCTCTCGGCCAGTGCGGCGGCTTCCACCAGCTCGGCTTCGGTCACGCCGTTTTCGGGGTGGACGCCCACTACTTTGAAGGTGCCCTGCGTCAGGGTGCCGGTCTTATCAAAGACCACGACACCGGTGCGGGCCAGCTCTTCCAGATAGGTGGAACCCTTGACGAGGATGCCGCAGGCGGAAGCGCCGCCGATGCCGCCGAAGAAGCTCAGCGGGATGGAGATGACCAGCGCGCAGGGGCAGGAGATGACGAGAAAGGTCAGGGCGCGGTAGATCCAGTCGCCGAAGCGGGCGGGCTGGCCCATCAGCAGCAGGACCACCGGCGGGAGGAAGGCCAGCGCCAGTGCGCTGTAGCAGACAGCGGGGGTGTAGACGCGGGCAAAGCGGGTGATGAAGTTCTCGGCACGAGCCTTCTTCATGCTGGAGTTTTCCACGAGGTCGAGGATCTTGGAGACGGTGGATTCGCCGAACTCCTTGGTGGTGCGGACCTTCAGCAGACCGGTCATGTTGACGCAGCCGCTGATGACCTCATCGCCGCTCTGGACGTCGCGGGGAAGGCTCTCGCCGGTGAGAGCGGCGGTGTTCAGGGCCGAGGTGCCCTCCACGATGACACCGTCGATGGGGACGCGCTCGCCGGGCTGGACCACGATCACGGTGCCGACTTCCACATCATCGGGGTCCACCTGCTCCAGCTTGCCGTCCTCGTCCTCGATGTTGGCGTAGTCGGGGCGGATGTCCATCAGGCTGGAAATGCTCTGGCGGCTCTTGCCCACGGCGACGCTCTGGAACAGCTCGCCGATCTGGTAGAAGAGGATAACGGCGCAGCCCTCAACGTAATCGCCCAGCGCGAAGGCGCCTATGGTGGCTACGGCCATCAGGAAGCACTCGTCAAAGGGCTGGCGGTTCTTGATGCCGAGAAGTGCCTTGCGCAGGACGTCCCAGCCGACTACGAGGTAGGGGATCAGGTAGAGCACCAGCTCCACCGGCGTGGGGAAAGCGGGCAGGAGCCGCAGGATCACGATCAGGACGACCGATGCGATGATCTGATACAGCACCTTTTTCTGTTTTTTGGTCATAAGGATTCTCCTTTTGTCGGGTAGGGGTGGGAGCGGTTTCAACAGGTTTTCCCCGGAAAAACCCTTTTTCCACGTTTTCCCCCGTGTTTTCCACGAGATTTTCCCGGAGAAATCTGACTTTTTCCCGTTTGTTTTTGAGATTTTCCGCAAAACGTGTTGAAAACCCGGTGGAAACTGTTGAAAACTGCACTTTCTTTCCACAAGAGAAATGCTCTGGGATGGAAACGGCTCCCCCGCAGGGGAGCCGTTTCCATCCGGTTTTTAGTTTCAGATATCAAAGATCTCGCAGTCGTCCTCGACCTTCTTGCAGGCGGCCAGAACGTTGACCATGGTATCGTGGGGGTCCGCACCCTCAGCGAACTCGACCTTCATCTTCTGGGTCATAAAGCTGACGGTAGCGCTTGCCACACCGGCAACGGTGTTGGCGGCATCTTCCATCTTCTGCGCGCAGTTTGCGCAATCGACTTCGATCTTGTAGTTCTTCTTCATAAGTAGTACCTGCCTTTCAACGATTCCTCGATATGTTCCATCCCCAAGGAGAGGATGCTGCGCACATGGTCATCGTCCAGTGCGTAGTAAACGGTTTTTCCGTCCCGGCGGAACCGCACGAGCTTGGTATCCTTGAGGACCCGGAGCTGGTGGCTCACCGCGGACTGGCTCAACTGCACCGCGTTCGCGATGTCCTGCACACAGAGTTCATTGTCGTGCAGGGCATACAGGATCTTGATGCGGGTGGAGTCGCCGAACACCCGGAACAGGTCGGCCAGCTCGTACAGCACCTCGTCGTCCGGCAGTGCGACCACTTGCGGCTGCGCTGCGGGCAGGGCATCTTTTGCTTCGGCCATCTCGGCATCTCCCTTCGCTGTGGATTCATATGAATGTCTGTTCATGTGTTCATAGTATCACGCAGAACAGCCCCTGTCAAGGGCTTTTGCAAAGATTTTTGCCCCGAAATCAAAAATCTTGAATTTTACCGTAATACGCAAGAAAACTGCATTTTTAATCTGCAAAAAGGGTGCGTTTTTGGAAACAAAAAACGCCGCGTCTCAAAGCGGGGAGAGATTTGGAACACGCGTGTTCAAAATCTGGATATTATCACTTCCGGCGGGCGGCCGCCACCCACGGCAGATACATCAGCGCCAGCGCCGCCGCAATGGCGGGCAGGAAGCCGAGAATATAGTATTTTTCACCCAGCAGGTTGGTGAAAGCCGTGGTGATGACGTTGCCGTAGGGGTTATTAAGGAAGTAGAAGTTCGTGCACAAGGGTTTGTTCAGAAAGTAGATGGGCAGGGCGGAGCCGAAGAGAAAGGCCAGCACCTGCGGCACCCGGCGGACGCTGGGGCGGTAGCCGCCCACGACGAGGAGGACCGGGTAGAGTACGAGCAGGGCGTGGATGGAGATGGAGTGCAGATTGATGAGCGTCCACCACGAGGGCACATCGAGCCAGCTTGGGCAGAGCAGCGCCAGCGCCGCGCCGGGGATGCAGAGGGCATACAACTCCTCTTTGCACCAATTCTGGTCGAAGAGGGTGTTGTAAAGGCAGACAAAGACGTTGATGCTGCACAGATGAAGCGGCAGATAGCTCCAGTTCCATTGGCCGGTCAAGGCCATGCCCAGCAGCAGAGCAGCTTCGTCCAGTAAAAGCAGACCTGTGACACCGACCAAGATCTTCCGGCGCAGCTTCGCCCCGCTGCGCTTGTACCAGAGCGCGACCCCTACGATAAAGAGCAGCGAAAGGGCCAGCTCAATTCGATGGATCTTGCCGTAAAGAGGATAGCATTGGTAGCCTTCGCCGTATTCCAGCGCGGTGATATCATAGGATTTCCAGAAGTCGCTCATAGAGGACACCGCCTTTCGGCCCTATCATAGCGCGTTTTGGGCAAAAGCGGAAGAGGAAAATTGCAGAAATCCCTCCAAAACAGGTGCATCGGCGCGGAAAGTGTGGTATCCTATCAAGGTACTGGAAAGTATTTGCCGATGCGGCGATTGAAGAAAGGAAGTATTTTTATGTTGACTGTTGGCATCAAGGGCGAGCAGAGCCAGCTCGTGACGAACGAAAACACTGCAAAGACCATGGGCAGCGGCACGCTGGACGTCTTCGCGACGCCCGCGCTGGTGGCGCTGGCCGAGAAGACCTGCTGGATGAGCGTGGCAGGTGAGCTGGACGAGGGCTGCGGTTCCGTGGGCACCAAGCTGGAGCTGGAGCACACCGCCCCCACCCCCGTAGGCATGACCGTGACCTGCGAGAGCGAGCTGACCGCCGTGGAAGGCCGCAAGCTGGTGTTTAAGGTATCCCTGCATGATGAAAAAGGCCCCGTGGGCGGCGGCGTGCACGAGCGCTTCATCGTGAACGACGCGAAGTTCGCGGCGAAGGCGGAAAGCAAGAAAAACTAAGGCTGTCCTTCGTACAACCTCTCAGTCGTGCCTTCGGCCCGCCAGCTCCCCTAGTAGGGGAGCCTCTGGCGTATCCAGCAAGCTTAATCCGACTGCCAAGGCCTCCCCTCAGTGGGGGAGGTGGCATCGCGTAAGCGATGACGGAGAGGTTTTAGGACCAAGGGCTCTGAATCATCCTCCATAATCTGCTCCTCCGCTTTCTGCTGGGCTTCCAGCAGGATGCGGGCGGCCTGTTCGCTGGCGCGGAACAGCTCAAAGTACAGCGCTTTATAATCCGGCGCGTCGGCCACCCCCTTTGTGTTTCTTGGGGATAGTCTGCCCCGCGCTGAGGCAAAAAATCAGAAGAGGAATCGTTTTATGAAAAAAGTGAATCTATCGTGGGCCGGCGTGGTGCTGGTGTTCGGGCTGCTGCTGTGGTGCACGGCGGCAACGCCCGGCACCATCACGGACCCGGCGAACTACACTTGCGCGGTGTACAGCACGGCGCTGAGTCTGCTGCCGCCGGTGGTGGCCATCGTGCTGGCGCTGAACACCAAGGAGGTCTACACCTCGCTGCTGGTGGGCATCGCCACGGGTGCGCTGCTCTACGCCAACGGCAACTTGGAGCTGGCGCTGAACACCCTGTTCTTTAATGAAGAGGGCGGTATGGTGGCGAAGCTGGCCGACTCCAGCAACGTGGGCATCCTCGTCTTCCTCGTGATGCTGGGCATCCTCGTGGCCCTGATGAACAAGGCGGGCGGCAGCGCGGCCTTCGGGCGGTGGGCGTCCACCCACATCCACACCCGCGCCGGGGCGCAGCTGGCCACCTTCGTGCTGGGCGTGGTCATCTTCGTGGACGACTACTTCAACTGCCTGACCGTCGGCTCAGTCATGCGCCCGGTCACCGACCGGCAGAAGGTCTCCCGCGCCAAGCTGGCCTACCTCATCGACGCCACGGCGGCCCCGGTCTGCATCATCGCGCCGGTGTCCAGTTGGGCGGCGGCGGTCACCTCCTCGGTGCCGGAAGGCTCCGGGATCAACGGCTTTACGATGTTTCTGCGCACCATCCCGTACAATTATTACGCTCTGCTGACGCTGGTGATGATCTTCTTCCTCGTGCTCACGGGCGCCGACTACGGCCCCATGAAGCTCAATGAAGACAACGCCCTGAACGGCGACCTCTTCACCACCGACGACCGCCCCTACGGCGACGATGTGGACGACGGCACCGACACCCGCGGCCATGTCATCGACCTGATCCTGCCGGTGGTGGTGCTGATCGCGGCCTGTATCTTCGGCCTGATCTACACCGGCGGCTTCTTCTCCGGCGTGGACTTCATCACCGCCTTCTCGGACTGCAACGCCTCGGCGGGCCTCGTGATGGGCAGCAGCATTGCCCTGCTGTTCACCTTCGTCTTCTACCGTGTGCGCGAGGTGATGACCTTCCAAGATTTCGCGGCCTGCATCCCGGAGGGCTTCAAGGCCATGGTCAGCCCCATGCTGATCCTCACGCTGGCATGGACCCTTTCCGGCATGACCAACCTGCTGGGTGCAAAATACTACGTCGCGAACCTGCTGAACGGCTCGGCGGCGGCCCTGCAGTACCTGCTGCCCGCCATCATCTTCCTCGTGGCGGTCTTCCTCGCCTTTGCCACCGGCACTTCGTGGGGCACCTTCTCCATCCTGATCCCCATCGTCTGCCACGCCTTCCCGCAGGGCGAGATGCTGGTCATCTCCATCGCGGCGTGCCTGTCCGGCGCGGTCTGCGGCGACCACTGCTCCCCCATCTCCGATACCTCCATCATGGCCTCAGCAGGCGCCCATTGCAGCCATGTGAACCATGTGTCCACCCAGCTGCCCTATGCCGTCACCGTGGCCGCCATCTCGGCGGTCTGCTACGTCATCACCGGCCTGAGCCAGATCGTCCTCGGCGCCAGCGCCAGCCTTTTCACCTCGCTGATCCTGCTGGCTGTGGCCATTGCGCTGGAGCTGATCGCCCTCAGCGTCATCCGCGCCAAGTTTGCGGCCCGCAAGCGCTGACCCCGGAAAACTCGCGATAAAAAGAAAAGATTGAAATATACAAGGCTGAGAATGCACGCCTCCTCTATCGAAATGCGTCAAAATGTGTTATATTGATAGCAGAATGATAAAATTTCGGAAAACGAGGAGGTACTTTTATGAAAAAGCGCATTCTCAGCCTTGTTCTTGCGCTGAGCATGATGATCTCGCTGTTCCCCGTCAGCGCCCTTGCGCAGACCCCCGGCGGAGGGACTGCGGTGCTGGCGGAGGAGAATGGGGAGGACATCGACGCCACCAATGGGGCTGATGTGACCACGATTCAAATCGACGGCAACGGTGAGCCGGTTGGCGACGACGGCGCGAAGGGCGAAAATTGGGAGTACGACTCAAACCTGATGCTGAAAAAGGGTATTTATACTTTTTCGGCTCCGGTCACTTGCGGCGTTATTATCAATGGTGCAACAGTGGTTGGCGGTACGTTTGAGGGTACGGTCTGGAATGAAGCAGGCGGTAAAATTTCTGGCGGAACCTTTAAGAAAACTGTTTCGAATAAAGGCACCATTACCGGTGGCATTTTTGTCGGCGTTGATTCGGGAAGCACGAGTGTAATCAATTATGACACTGGAAAAATCACTGGCGGTGTGTTCAAGGTGCTTCCCTCGAATGGCATTGACAGCGCGGCAAATCAGTACCGCATTGAATTTGCAGATGACAGCAGGGATACCCTGTCTGTGAATGGCGTTGATTTTGTGAGCAATAAGCTCTATGTGGTCGGCATGGACAACGAAGAGCTGACCATTACGGCAAATAACACTGACCTGACGAACGTCAACCAGACCAGAAACAGCGCTACCAGTTCGAGGACTATTATCTTTAAGCCGGGCAGTGTAAAGCAGGAAAGCGAAAAAAACAGAGATACCTATCTTTTGAAGCTGAATGCGGAGCTTTATGAAGCACCGCTGGTTATGACGAGCAACGGTGTGCCGGATACAAGCGGCATGAGGCAGGATGCCGAGGGCGTTTATCATGGCAACAATTGGACGTATGGCCCCGGTGGTCGTTACGGCAGATTGACATTGACGAGCGGTGAGTGGGATTTTTCCAACACGAAACCCGCAGACGGCATTGGCAGTGCGCTGAGTGCAGTGAACTGCATCGTTCAAATCAACGATGGCGCAACTGTGAAAGGCGGCACCTTCAAGATAGTGGTCAACACCGGCAACAGCGAACAAAATATAAAAGGCGGTATCATTGCAGGTGGCACATTTAATAGTTCGGTAAACAACTGCGGCGGTACGATTAAAGATGGCAAGTTTACGCACTGCGTGAATGACAATTTAGGCGATGAAAAGGGCATCATTGAGGGCGGCACCTTTGCCAGAAACGGAAATTCTGACAGCGTGACGAATCGCGGCATTATATCCGGTGGCATCTTTAATGGTCTTGTTACCTCGTATTGGAGTGGTAGTATCAAGAATGGTACGTTCAATGGAAAAGTGTCGAATTATGGCAGTATCGATGGCGGCTATTTCCTGAGCGCAGACGACACATACGATACCGCCAGCAAGGTTTCCGGCGGCGCGTTCGAGACGATTCCGTCCAAAGTGGAAAGTACCAGCAACCTTTATAAGATTCAGTTTGATTCGGAAAGCGGTGCAGAGACCACCAATACCCTGTCTGTGGACAATCATGATTTTGGTATGACCAGCGTTTATGTCGTTGGCGCAGATGACACAGAACTGACCGTTACGGCGAAGGATAAGATTTTGACTTCGGTCAACAACAAGGCCAACACCACCGCAAGTTCGAACAGCATCACCTTTAAGCTGGGCGAAGTAAAGTTGGCCGACGAAAAAGATGGGAATGCCTATCTTTTGAAGCTGAATGCAAAACTCTATAACAGTGAGCTGGAAATCGGCGAAGATGGTAAACCCAACACCAGCAATGCCGCATCTCGTGAGGAAGACAATAAGACGATTTGGTATGGTACGGGCTGGACGTATGACGGCACGACCTTGACCCTGAGCGGCAGCAGTTGGAGCTTCTCGAAGTACCCTGCGGTCACATGTTCGGTTGCACTCAGTCGTGGTACGGCTTTGTACGGCGGAGTGTTTAAAAACACGGTTTCGGGTTCGGGCTATATCACGGGCGGTATTTTCCTGAATAGGGTCACTGTCAGTGCAGAGAACATCAATACCGGTATCTTTAAAACCGCACCGAACGGAACGACCTGCTATACGGTCAAAGCGGGTGATTCCAGCAAGTTGGGTGTGAAAGTCAACGGCGCAGAATTTGTTGATTTTGGCACAGACGAAGCGCAGGTTGTGAACCGCATTGGTAATTTTGTATTTTCCGTCCAGCTCCGTGATGCAAATGGTGATGTTGTCAAAATTGCCAACATCAATGGCAAAGAAATCGGTTTTGACGCCTACGGCAGCCACACTGTGGACAATAGCACTGCGGTCAGGTTCACGATGCCCAGTGAGAATGTGGTGCTGAACCAAGAGCCGACGACCAAGACCTACACCCTGACCTTGATCGGTGCCACTGCAGAACCAGCACGAGAACAGTACACCGAAGGCCAGATTATCAAGTTGACGGCTGAGGATGCCGCAGAAGGCAAGGAATTTGACAAGTGGGAGCTGGATGGTTTGACGCTGAAGAATGGCTATCAGGAGACCAATGCGACCATTGAGGTGACGATTAACGGTAATGCTACCGCAAAGGCAACCTACAAGGACAAGGCACCTACGACCTACACCTTGACCGTTGAAGATGGCTACATTGGCACTGATAAAAACCAAATCAGCGGAAATTACGAAGCCGGAGCAACGATCAAGCTGACGGCTGAGGATGCCGCAGAGGGCGAGCAGTTCGAAAAGTGGGAGCTGACCGGCCTGACGCTGAAGAATGGCTATCAGGAGACCAATGCGACCATTGAGGTGACGATCACCGGCAATGCCACCGCAAAGGCAACTTACAAGGACAAGGCACCTACGACCTACACCCTGACCGTTGACGGCGGCTACATTGGCGACGATGAAACCAAAGCCAGCGGCGATTACGAAGCCAATGCAGGAATCAAAGTGACAGCCAAGGCAAAGACCGGTTATCACTTCACCAAGTGGACGGTGAAAGAGGACACTTTGAGTCTGAGCGAAGAAGAGCTGAAAGCAAACCCGCTGACTTTTGAAATGCCTGACGGTGCAGTGTCGCTGAAGGCAAACTATGAGAAGGATACCCCTGACCCCGTTGACCCGAATCCCACCCCGAATCCCACCCCGAATCCCACCCCGAACCCCGACGCCCAGCCCACGACCTACACCATCACGACCGACATCTACGGCGAAGTGAACGGTGGTGCGAGTGCAACGGTCAAAGAAAACGATTGGGTTCACATGACCGTGGCCGAAGTGCCGGAAGGCATGACTTTCGATTATTGGAATATCCCGGACGCCCTGCTGAAAGCGTTGCAGAAGCAAAATTCGGGCTTCCGCAACAATGTCGAGAGCCTGAGCTTCCAGATGCCCGACATGGGCGAAGAAGAGCAGACCTTTGCCATCAAGGCAAACTTCCGCTCCTCCGAGCTGCCGGGCGAGGACGATGGGCCCTCGGCGCTGGGCACCATGGCCACCGTGGCCGTGGGCGGCGCAGCGGCTGGCATTTTGGTGTGGCAGGGCGTGAGCCTTGGCGTGGACAGCTACTTGCAGCTGAACCTGCCGAAGGGTGTGGCCGTGCCCGCCAACCGGCGTGAGCTGGTGGTGCTGCTGTGGGAGACGGCGGGCAAGCCCGAAGCGGCTCTGCCCAGCCTGTACAGCGATGTGCCCGCAGAGGAGATCGAGCTGCAAAAGGCGACCCGCTGGGCCATCGACAACGGCCTTGTGAAGCCCGCCGACGACAGCGACGCTTCCCGCTTTGACCCCGACCGTTACGTTACCAAGTACGACGTGTTCGGCGCGTGGCTCAAGCTCAAGAAGCTGATGAAATAACTCTCCCATAAACAGCAAGGGGCTGTTGCACAACTCCTTCCGTCATCGCTGACGCGATGCCACCTCCCTCTGAGAGGGAGGCTTTCACAGCTCACCGTTACGCCAAGGCTCCCTCCGAGAGGGAGCTGGCACGGCGAAGCCGTGACTGAGGGAGTTCGTCGCAGCAGCCCCTTTTTGCGCGGCGGGCACTTTTTCGCTTGCGTTCGGGCAAAAATATGATATACTAAAAGAAATTGAGGGAATCGAAGGGAGCCGCACCATGCTGGAAAAAGCATTCAATGACGTCTATACTAAATTTAAGCTGCACTTCTACCAGAACGTGTTTCAGCGCTTCGCCACCCGCGAGGCCACGCTGACCACGGTAGAGTCCTTCTGCATGGAGGGGATCATGGCGATGGGCGAGCCGACCATCGCGGAGTTTTCCCGCATGATGCAGATCTCCACCCCGAACGCGGCGTATAAGATCGGCAGTCTGGTTCGGAAGGGCTATGTGGAGAAGATCCAGTCCACCAAGGATCGGCGCGAATACCACCTCCGCCCGACCAAGAAGTATATCGAATATTACAACATCAGCTACTCTTACCTGCACACCGTGGTGGAGCGCGTGCGGGACCGTTTCCCCGCCGAGGATGTGGACAAGCTGGAGCAGATGCTGACGGTCATCAGCGACGAGCTGATGCCGGAGCTGGATATGGAGCAGAAAACGGACGATTGAGCCCGCCGAAAGCCCCGCCGGATGGCGGGGCTTTTTCTCTTGTTTCTCCATAATTAAAATGCCCGCCGGGACGAACCCGGCGGGCATTTTGGCGTTTTGAAAGGACCTGATTTCACCCCGTTTTCACGGAAATGCTCCTGTTTTTTCACAGCTTTCCCGTGAAGTTTCCATAGTTACGGCGTAGAATGAGCACACTTAAATCACGTTGCATTTTTGAGGGAGGCTTGGTTATGAAGACCTGTTGGATAGAGAGCACGAAAATTTCCCGGCGAAGCTTTTTGCAGGCGCTTGGCGCGCTGACCCTTTCGGGCAGTCTGTCGGCGTGCGGCGGCACGGGGAAGGCAACATCGGACCGACTTGCGGCGGGGAGCCTCGCCTACACGCCGGATGAAGTGGTGACGGTGGAATTCTCGGACGGCGGCATCACGGTCAGCCCGGAGGACGCGGCGGGCCTTGCCGTGGAGGGAACCGCTCTCTCGGTGAGCGGTGCGGGCGTCTATGCCCTGTCCGGCCGCTGTGCGGACGGCTCGGTGAAGGTGGAAGCCCGGACGGAGGGCGTCGTGCTGCTGCTGGACGGCCTGACCCTGACCAGCGCCGACACCGCCCCCATCGTCTGCGGCGAATCCACCGGAGTGACCATCGCGGTGGTGGATGGGACGGAAAACACTCTGACCGACAGCGAGGCCAACGACCCGGACAATGCCGCCGACAACGAGAACGCCGAAAAGGCAGTGGTCAAGTGCAAGGACGGCTCGCAGGTCGTCCTCTGCGGCGGCGGTGCGCTGACCGTGAACGCACGGGGCAAGAACGGCATCAAATCCGGCACCGCGCTGGATGACCGGGACGCCAGCCTGACCATCCGGGAGCTGACGATGAACATCGAGGCGCTGGTGAACGATGCCATCAACGCGGAGCAACGGCTCAAGGTGGAAAGCGGAAACCTGACCATCGCGGCGGGGGAAGATGCCATCCACTGCGACATGGAACTGAACATCGGTGCGGAGGGCACCACCGGCCCCGCCATCACCGTTTCCACCTGCTGCGAGGGCTTGGAGGGAGCCATCCTGAACATATACTCCGGCAATATGGACATCACCTCCACCGACGACTGCCTGAACGCCGCCAACTCCGACCTTGGCGACTATGCCTTCGAGATAAACATCTCCGGCGGCACCATCAAAGCCTATTCCTCCGAGGGCGACGGTTTTGACTCCAACGGCACCCTGACCATCACGGGCGGCGACATCTCGGTCTGGACCGCCAACGCCGCCGACAATCAGCCGCTGGATGCCGATGGGCGCATCACGATTTCGGGCGGTACGGTGCTGGCCGCAGGCGGCAGCGCGGGCATGGGCTTTTCCATCAGCGCGTCCCAGCCCTACGTCACCTTCGGCGGCGGGCGGGACAGCAGCCTTTCCCTCGCCGGGGGCGCGGCGTTCTCCATTGCGGACGAAAGCGGCAAGAGCGTGCTGGACAGCACCGCCCTCTGCGACGCGGCCTTCCTCTTCTATTCCAGCCCAGCCCTGACGGCGGAGGGACGCTACAGCGTCCAGTCCACCGTCACCGCCACGGCCAAGACCGGTGAAGCTGATACCCAGTTCGGCGGCAATGGAGGCCCCGGCGGCAGCGGCGAGCAGAGACCGGACGGCATGACGCCGCCGGATGGGGCACCTTCGGACGGGCAGCTGCCGCAGGGCCAGCCGCCCCAGAGTGACGGCACCACCCCGCCGGAACTGCCGGCCGCCAGCAGCAACTGAGAAAAACCGCGCAGCAATTGCAATCCGCGCGCCGGAATGATACAATAAGAAGCGGCAAATCACCGCCGCCGGACGTTTTTCCGGCAGATGTAAGAAAGAAGGCTTTTTATTATGAGCATGAACACGGTTCCTGAGCGTCTGGCTGCCCTGCGCGCCGCCATGGACGCCAACGGCGTTGACCTTTATCTCATTCCGGTGGGCGACCCGCATTCCAGCGAGTACCTGCCCGACCACTACACCTCCTTGACCTATTTCTCCGGCTTCCATGGCGAGAACTCCAACTTCGTCGTTACGAAGGACAAGAGCGCCATCTGGGCCGACGGCCGCTATTTCGTGCAGGCGGAAAAGGAGATCGCAGGCACCGAGATCGAGCTGGAGCGGATGGGTGAGCCGGGTGTGCCCACCGTGGAGCAGTACTGCGCCGATGCTCTGCCCGAAGGCGGGGTGCTGGGCCTGTGCGGTCTGACCGCCTCCTGCCATCTGGTGCGCAGCGTCCAAAAGGCGCTGGACGCCAAGCACGGCACCATCAAGACCCTGAATCTGGAAGATGAGCTCTGGACCGAGGGACGCCCCGCCCTGCCGGAAACGCCCGCTTGGATCCTGAGCAAGGAGTACGCAGGGTTCTCCCCCGCCGAGAAGCTGGGCCAGCTCCGCGCAAAGCTCAAGGAGCTGGGCTGCACCGCACAACTGGTGGGCAAGCTGGACAATCTGGCATGGCTGCTGAACCTGCGCGCCATGGACATCCAGTGCACCCCGTATGCCATGGCCTACTGCTACGTCACGGAGGATCGCGCTGTCCTCTTTATCAACACCAAGCGTCTGGGCACAGAGGCTGCGGCTGAGCTGAAGGAGAACGGCGTCGAGATCGCCGAATACGACGATGTGCTGGGTTTCCTCGCCGCCGAGACCGAGCCGCAGACCGTGCTGGCCGACCCGGCTTCCGTCAACTACGCCGTCTACGAGACCTTGAGTAACAATGCGGCCCTGACCGTCAAGGATGAGGCCGACCCCCTGCTGCCGATGAAGGGCGTCAAGAACGAGACGGAACTGGCCCATGACCGCGAGGCCCATCTGCGGGATGCCGTGGCCATGGTGCGGTTCCAGAAAGAGCTGGAAGAGCGCCTTGCTGCCGGTGAAGAGCTGACGGAGCTGACCGTGGACGAGATCCTCCACAAGTACCGCTCCGCACAGGACAAGTTCATCGTGGAGAGCTTCGGCACCATTGCAGCCTACGGCGGCAATGCGGCCATGATGCACTACCACGCCACCGAAGCCGACCACGCCAAGCTGGAAAAGAAGGGCTTTTTGCTGGTGGACAGCGGTGCTACCTACATGGACGGCACCACCGACATCACCCGCACCTACCCGCTGGGCGAGCTGACCGAGGACGAAAAGCTGTTTTATACTTGGACGTTGCAGTGCCACATCGACATCGCAAAGGCCGTCTGGCTGAACTACTGCGATGGTCACATGCTGGACACCATCGCCCGCGAGCCGCTGTGGCAGCACCTCATCAACTACCGCTGCGGCACCGGCCACAGTGTCAGCTTTGTGGGCAATGTCCATGAGGGTCCCCACGCGCTGAACGGCCGCAACACCACCGTCTTCCAGCCGGGCATGGTCGTCACCGACGAGCCGGGCGTCTACGAAAGCGGTGTGGTCGGTATCCGCATCGAGAACGAGCTGGAGTGCTGCCACAAGGCCGACAACCAGTACGGCACCTTCCTCGCCTTCCGTCCGCTGACCTTCGTGCCTATCGCCACCTCGCCCGTGGTGCCCGGCGTGCTGAACAAGGACGAGATCGCATGGCTGAACGCCTACCATCGGGAGGTCTTCACCAAGCTCGCCCCTCGCCTGACCGAGGAAGAGCGCGATTGGCTGGCCAAGAAGTGCGCAGCCATTGGGGACTGATTGAACTTCTAACAAAAATGAGGCTGTTGCAAAGAACTCCCTCAGTCACGGCTTTGCCGTGCCAGCTCCCTCTCGGAGGGAGCCTTGGCGTAACGGCAAGCTGTGAAAGCCTCCCTCTTAGAGAAAGACTCCCTCCGGCCGGAGGGAGATGTCGCGTAAGCGACAAAGGGAGGACAGGTGGCATCGCGTCAGCGATGACGGAAGGAGTTGTGCAACAGCCTCTTTTTCTATTTGTTATTTCTCCGATTGATGTTCTTTCCAGTAAGCCTTTGCTTCGTCGATGGCCTTTTTGAAGGGGCCGGAGGGGTAGGTGCTCTCGGCGATGTCCACAAGGAACTTGTAGAGCTGGGGCCGCACCTCCTCGTATATCCCAAGGCGGGTGTAGAGGTCTTTGTAGTAGCGGAACACTTGTAATTTGTTCTGCACGATGGTGGCTGCGTTGATCTGGGTGTGGCAGATGCTCTGGGGGTTCTGGACGTAGTAATAACCGGGTTTGTCGATGGCGACGAACCGCTCGGCGTACTGGATGTACCGCAGGTTGAACACGAGGTCCTCGGCCCAGCGCATCTCGCTGACGAACTGGATGTCGTTGCCGGTCAGGATATCGCGGCGGTAGAGCTTGTTCCAAAGCACGCTGTAAAAATAGGAGGCGGGCTTGTCCATCAGGCGGAGGGCGAAGGTATCCTTGTCGTAGACCCCGGCGGGCAGGAAGCCATACTCCCGCACCTCCGGCGGGCGGGCAACGCTCATGACGCCCAGCTCGTCTTGGATCTTATTCAGCACCTGTTCCGGCTTGGAGGCTCCTGCCGGGATGACCATCTTGTAGGGGGCGATGACGAAATCGGCTTCGTTCTCCTCGGCAGCGGCCACAAGGCGCTCGGTGAAGTCCGGGTCAAGGTAATCGTCGCTGTCCACGAACTCTACGTATTTGCCGGAAGCAAGCTTCAGGCCGAGGTTGCGGGTGTCCGATACGCCGGAATTGGCCTTGTCCACCAGCAGGATGCGGGAATCCTTTTGGCGGAACTCCTCGCAGACGGGAAGGCTCTGATCCTTGGAGCCGTCGTTCAGGATGATGATCTCGATGTTCCGGTAGGTCTGGGCGCAGATGCTCCCCACGCACCGGGCCAGATGGTTCTGGGCATTGTAAACGGGCAGAATGATGCTGACGAGAGGCTGATTCATAGAGGAGTCTCCTTTCATCGTTTTTGTTGTAACTATACTCCCCCGCGGCGCAAAATGCAAGCGCCGGGGGCCGCTCGCCGAAGGAGGGCTTGGAAAATGATCTTTCATATCGCGATTTGCAGCCCGGACCCGGTGCTGCGGGGGCGGGTGCAGCGGCACTGCCTTGAATATTATGCCCGCCGCGCCGATGCGTGCATCGTGGAGCAGTTGGAAAGCGCTGCCGACTTGCTGCGTCAGGAAGCCGACGGTACCCGGTACGAGCTGTATCTCATCGAGCTGACGGCTTCCGGCCCGGCGGCGGGCTTACAGGCGGCGGCCCAGCTGCGCCAGCACGGGGTGCGCGCTCCGCTGGCCTTCTTCGCCCACACCCCGGCCTACGCTTACGAGGCGTTCCGGGTGGACGCGATGCAGTATCTGCAAATTTCCTTCCGGCCCGAACAGCTCACCGCCCTGCTTGACCGCGCCACCGAGCCGGAGTATGGCCCGGTCATCCCGGTCACGACGGCGGCGGGGCTGCGGGCCCTGCCCTTCGCGGACATCGAATATCTGGAGTGCACCCACCACATCGTCCACTTCCACCTTGCCAGCGGCGAGGACGTGGCCTCCCTTTCGCTGCGGGTGCCCTTTTCCGAGGTGGCAAAGCCTCTGCTGGCCGACGAACGCTTTTTGCAGCCCCACCGTTCCTATGTGGTGAACCTCGCCGCCGCGTCCCAGCTCTCCGCCGGTGAACTGTGGATGCGCAGCGGCGCCCGCGTGCCCATCCCCCGCAGCCGTGAGGCCGCCGTAAGGGCCGCGTTCCGGAAGTTTTTGGAACGGTAGAAGGAAACAGAACAGGCCCTGCCGTACAGTTTGAAATGCTGCACGGCGGGGCCTGTTTTTGGACGTTTTGTCAAGGGTTTTGAAATGCCCTTATAATTTCAGCTCCCCCCACCCCTGCAGGAACTGGTCGCTGACTTGGCGGAGGGCGGGCTCGTCGGCGGCGCTGGCGGCGTCGGCGATGCCGATGACGTAGAAGCCCGCGTTGTGGGCGGTGCGGGCGGCGTAGAGGGAATCCTCGCAGACGGCGCAGGTACGGGGGTCGGTGCCGCCAAGGCGGTGGAGCGCCTCGAAGAAGACGTCCGGGCGGCTCTTGTGGAGCGGGCCCTGCGCCTCGACGTAGAACTCAAAATGATCGTCCAGCCCCAGCCGGGTGAGCACGGCCTTGCACTGGTCGCTCCATGTGTTTGAGCAGATGCACATCCGGGCTCCTTCGGCCTTGAGCCGGGCCAGCAGCTCCCGCACGCCGGGCTTGAGCTCTACGCTTTCGTACAGCTCCGCAATGACCGACCGCATCACGCCGAAGTAATCCTCCGGCTTTAGGGGCAGCGCGTACTCCCGAATGAGGTACTGCGCGCCGTCGGCCATCCCCATGCTCAGCAGGGTGGTGCGCAGGTCGGCCTTCGGCTCGCGGCCATACCGGCGCAGCAGCGCCAGCGGGGCGTTCTCCCACACGGCGGTCATGCTGTCGGTCAGGGTGCCGTCCATATCAAAGATCCATTGCTTGCAGTTCATGTTGCCATCCTCACAGTCAGATTTTACTAAATTATACCACGCTTTTTGTTCCAAAAACAGAGAGAAATTTTCCCGAAAATATGTTATACTTTGTGCAGATTTGATTCGGAGCACAAAGGAGGCGTTTGGGATGGCGCAGAACGAGACCCCCAAAAAGGCGCTGGTGCTGGCCGGCGGCGGAGCCCGCGGCAGCTATCAGGTGGGCGTCTGGCGGGCATTGACAGAACTGGGCTGGCACCCGCAGATCATCACTGGCACCAGTGTCGGCAGCCTGAACGGCGCAATGTTCGCGCTGGACCTGTACGAGACGGCGCGGGATATGTGGACGAGCATCCGCAGTCAGGACGTGATGGAGCTGCCGGAAGAAACGAATCTGACGGAGCTGCATCAGTTCCTGCGGGACATCGTGCGGGAGGGCGGCATGGATGTCACCCCGCTGGAAGAGATCGTGGAGCGGGTGTTGGACGAAGACGCCCTCCGCGCGTCGCCCATCCGGTTCGGCCTCGTCACCGTGGAAAAGCGGGGCCTGAAACCCCGCGAGCTGCCGCTGGAAGAGATCCCGGAAGGGAAAGTGAAGGACTACCTGCTGGCCTCGGCGGCCTGTTTCCCCGCGCTGCGGGCCAAGCAGATCGATGGGGTGCAGTTCCTCGACGGCGGCTACCGGGACAACATGCCCACCGCGCTGGCACAAAAAATGGGCGCGGAGGAGCTGGTCTGTGTGGATCTGGAGGGAGTGGGCATCACCCTGCCCAACCGCACCGGTTTGCCCACCACCATGGTGCGCAGCTACTGGGAGCTGGGCGATATCCTCCACTTTGACCCCGACACCGCCAAGCGAAATATCGAGCTGGGCTATTACGACACCCTTCGGGCCTTCGGGCGGCTGCGGGGCTGTGCCTACGCCATCGCGAAGAGCGGCGCTTCCGACGCGGACGCAGCTGCGTTCCGGAAACGCTTCGACGCGGTGCAGAAGGCAGTCAAGGCGAAGTACCCGGTCACTCTGACGGCAGACCTCGCCCTCCGGCTGGCCAACATGAAAGATGCCGAGACCGCCCCGCTGGAAGCTGCCGCCGAGGACGTGGGGGTGGACCCCGCCCATTACTACACGGTGGAGCAGCTTGGCAGAGCCTTTCTGGAACAATGCGACCGCAGCCGCATCGAGAGTTTTGCGCCCTTGTTTGACGGCAGCGGCAATGCGGCACAGGCCGCGTGGGCGGCGCTGCTGCCCAATACATTCTTACAGGCGCTGGTCTACCGCACCCTGACCGCGCCGGTGGAGGAGGGAGTGGAACCATGAAAGTCTATCAGGGACATTCCGCTTCCCCCGGCCTTGTGCTGGGGCAGGTGAGCCGGGTGGAGCGCCCGACGGAGAGTTTCCGCCCCGGCCCCTTCAGCCCGGAGCGGGAGCAGCGGCTGCTGGACAACGCCGTGAAAACGGCCCAGACCGAACTGGACTCCATGGCGGAGCGCAGCGGCCCTACCGAACAGGCCATCTTTCTGTTCCAGAGCATGATGCTGGAGGACGAGGGCTTCATGAATGAGGTCCGCTTCCAGATCAAGGCGGGCATCGGTGCCGCCGAAGCGATGGACCGCGTGGGCCACCGCTATGCCGACCAGCTGGCCCACATGGAGGACAACGCCTATATGCAGCTGCGCAGCGTGGATATCCTCGACGCGGCCAGCCGGGTGGTGAATATCCTTGCTAACCGGCCCCGCGTCTGGCTGGCGCTGGATCATCCGGTGATCCTCGCGGCGGAGATGCTGATGCCCAGCGACCTGTTCAGCGTCCCGGCGGGGATGATCTTGGGCATCATCACGTCCGAGGGCAACAAGCAGAGCCACGCCGCCATCATCGCGCGGGCCATGCACATCCCCTGCATCGTGCAGGTGGGCAGCGATTTTCTGGACGACTGCGACGGCCGCATCGTCATCCTCGACGCCGACAACGGCGAGTGCATCCTTGACCCGGATGCCGTCACCCGCCAACAGGCCATGGCCCACATCTGCGAAAAACAGTGGGAAAACGAGGAGATGAACCGCATCTGCGCCCTGCCGAACCGCACCAAGGACGGCGAAGCCTTTGAGCTGCTGGCCAACTGCTTTGGGCAGGAGGACATCGAAACGGCCCTCCAAACCGGTGCCAGCGGCGTGGGTCTGCTGCGCAGCGGCTACATGATGCTGCCGGGCCGCCCGGTGGACGAGCAGGAGCAGTATGTGTTCTATCACTCCTGCCTTGCTGCGGCAAAGGGCGGCGTCGTCACGGTCCGCACCTTCGACTTTGGCGCAGACCGCACCATGGCCGATGCGCATCAAGGGCCGGAATCCTCCAAGCTGGGGCTGCGCGGCATCCGCAGCAGTCTGCGCCGCCCCCACCAGTTCGAGACCCAGATCTGTGCGCTGCTCCGGGCGGCGGCGGACGGCCCGCTGCGGGTCATGTTCCCGATGGTGACCAACCTTGAAGATTGGGACGAAGCCATGAAGCGGGTGGAGCACTGCCGCCAGCAATTGCGGGAGCGGGGCGAGCGGTTCAACGAGAAGACCCCCTTCGGCGTCATGTTCAGCGTGCCCTCAGCCTGCCTGACGGCGGAAGAATTCGTGGCTCGCGGGTGCGATTTCTTCGTCATCGAGACCAACGACCTGACCCAGTACACCCACGCCGTTGACCGGGACCTCTCCATTGCGGAGCGCTACTACCGCCCCGCCAGCCATGCGATGAAAAAGCTCATCGCCATGGTCATGGAAGCCGCCGACGCGGGGCAGATCCCCGTGACCATCTGCGGCATGGCCGTCGGCAACCCGGCCAATACGATCCAGTACCTGAAACTCGGCCTCCGCAGCTTCTCCATGAGCCCCCAGAGCCTCATCGGCGTGAAGCGCGCACTGCTGGAAGCAGACAGCCGGGATTGACAGAAAGAATATGTACTACTGAAGCATAAAAAGGGGCTGCTGCACATCGTTTTAGCCGAAAGTGCAGCAGTCCCTTTTTGTTTGAAAGAGCGTTATTCCAGATTCCCCGTCAGGGTCATGACGGCGGAGAGAACGGCCAGCGGGGCCGTCTCACAGCGGAGAATGCGGGGGCCGAGGCCGACGGTCTTGGCACCGGCTTTGGCGGCCATCTCGGCCTCCTCGGCGGCAAAACCGCCCTCTGCGCCGGTGATGACGGCGATCTTCCGCTTCTGGCCGTCGGCAGGCTGGAGGTCTGCCAGCAGCTCCCGGAGGGGAGCACCGCCGCACTCGTAGCAGAAGAGCACGAGGTCGTACCCTTCCAGACTGCGGCAGAGCGCGCCGAAGTTGGGCAGCGGGAGGGCTACATCCGGCAAAACGCCCCGGCCGCACTGCTTGGCGGCTTCAAAGGCGATGCGGTTATAGCGCTCGTTTTTCTGCTCCTCTTTTTTGGGGGATGCCACGCAGTAGCGGCTGAAGAAGGGGACAAAATGGGCGCAGCCCAGCTCGACGCCGTGGCGGATGACCTGCTCCAGCTTGTCCTGCTTGGGATAGCCCACAAAAAGGGTGACTTCTACGTTGGGTTCGGCGGCGCTGGGGTAGCCCGGCTCCACGCTGAACTCCACCGTCTCCGGGCCGAAGCCGGTGATGGTGGCGGTGTACTCCACGGCGTTGCCGTCGCAGAGGATGACGGTATCGCCCAGCTTGCCCCGCATCACGCGGGCGAGATGATGGGCGTCGGCACCCCGCAGCGTTGCGGTGCCGTCGGCGATCTCGGTGGTAAAATAACGGTGCGGCATTTTTTTGATCCTTTTCAACTGAAGCTCCCCCTCCGGGGGAGCTGGCGAGCGTCAGCGAGACTGAGAGGGCTTTCTGGCCTTACTTGCTTTTTTTGCAGACAATGCACTCCCAGCCGCGCTTTTCCTTAACTTCCTGTACAGTAAGCCCGGCTTTTTCCAGCCCGGCGATGACCTCATCCTTCCGGCTGTCGATGATGCCGCTGGCGATGAAGACGGCATCCTCGGCCATCAGGCCGGGCACGGCGGGGGCCAGCGACAGGATGGCGTTGGCAACGATGTTGGCGGTGATGATGTCGTAGGTGCCGCTGGCCTTGTCGGACAGATCGCCCACAAGGACGGTCAGCTTGTCGGCTGTGCCGTTCAGGGCGGCGTTCTCCCCAGCGGTGCGGACGGCCACGGGGTCGATGTCCACGCCCTCGGCGGAGGCAGCGCCCAGCTTGAGCGCTGCGATGGCAAGGATGCCGGAGCCGGTGCCGATGTCCAGCACCCGTTCGCCGCCCTTGACCCGCTCGTCCAGCGCCTCCAAGCAGAGGCTGGTGGTCTCGTGGCCGCCGGTGCCAAAGGCGAGGCCGGGGTCGAGGATGAGCTTGACGCGGTCGGTGTCGTACTCCTGCCAAGAGGGCACCACGGCAAGGCGCTGGCCGATCTCCATCGGGTGATAATACTTGCGCCAGCCGTTCTGCCAGTCCTCCTGTTCCACGCCTTCGGTCTCGACGGTGTAGGCGATGCCCGCCGCCTCCATCCGGGCCGCGATGAGGGCCAGCGTCTCCACGGGGGAAGCGCCCGGCTCCAGATACAGGTGGATGATGACCTGATCGCGGGGCTTGTCCAGCAGTTCCTGCTCGATGAGGTCCACATGCGCGATCTCGGCCACCTGCTGTTCGATGTCGCTGTAGTCTTCGATATAGATGCCGCCTTCGGCAATCATGGTGGCGACGGCTTCGGCGTTGTCGGCGTCGGCCTTGGCCACGGTCAGGCGGATATCAGTCCATTCCATTGATAAAACCTCCTTCGGGATGTTGTACACGGTTCGGGAATACCTATATAGTAACATAGACGCCGCCATGGCGCAAGAAGTGCGCGGCAGAGGCGGCAGAACATAGAAAATTCACAAATAAGAAAATTCTTTTCAGGGTGAAAACTTGTATCCCATCAAAAACCCCAAAAACTTTTGACTAAAAAATGCAAAATCAAGGATTTTTGTATCAATTGTGGAGAAAAGGGCGGAACCCCCCTTTCCTTTTTTCTTAACATGTGTTAAGATATTGTTACGCAATTATGGACGGTCTGCAACCAGAGGCCGCCATAACAACAACATTCTTTAAGGAGGAATGTGTCTTATGATGAAGTATCTCCAGAAACTGGGCAAGGCACTGATGCTTCCCGTCGCGGTCCTGCCGATCTGCGGCATCCTGATGGGTCTTGGCTATGCCTTTGCTCCGGGCGTCATGGGTGTGCCCGGTGCAGCAACTTCCGGCGCGGCTTATACCGTTGGCTTCCTGCTGGTCAAGGCAGGCGGCGCTCTGATCGACAACATGGCATGGCTGTTTGCAATCGGTGCAGCAGTCGGTCTGGCGGATGACCACGACGGTACCGCTGGTCTGGCTGGCCTCGTCAGCTTCCTGATGATGCAGCAGCTGCTGAGCCCCGCCGTCGTCGGTGCAGTCCGCACCCTCGAAGAGGGCACTGCTACCTACATCGCTTTCCAGAAGGTCGCTGGCAACTCGTTCATCGGCATTCTGGCCGCTGTGGTGGGCGCGACCTGCTACAACAAGTTCAAGAACACCCAGATGCCTGACTGGCTGGCATTCTTCTCCGGCAAGCGCTTCGTCGCAATTGCCACCGGCCTGATCTCCATCGTGGTCTCCGTTGTCCTGCTGTTCGTCTGGCCTCTGATCTTCGGTGCACTGGTTGCTCTGGGCGAGGCCATCGTAAGCATGGACGGCATCGGCGCTGGTATCTATGCGTTCCTGAACCGTCTGCTGATCCCCACCGGCCTGCATCACGCTCTGAACAACGTGTTCTGGTTCGACACCATCGGTCTGGGCGACCTGTCCCACTTCTGGGCTGGCGAGACCTCTGCGGATGTGGGCTGGAGCCTCGGCATGTACATGTCCGGCTTCTTCCCCTGCATGATGTTCGGTATCGCCGGTGCTGCGCTGGCCATGGTCCGCACCGCTAAGAACAAGAAGGCTGCCATCGGTCTGGTTCTGTCCGCTGCCATCTGCGCTTTCGTCTGCGGCGTCACCGAGCCGTTCGAGTTCGGCTTCATGTTCCTGTGCTTCCCGCTGTACATTGTCTACTCTGCTCTGTACGGCATCTTCACCGTCATCACCTACTACTCCGGCTTCCGTGCTGGCTTCTGCTTCTCTGCCGGTGCCACCGACCTCGTGTTCTCCGCTTCCCTGCCCGCAGCTGCTAAGACTTGGATGATCATTCCTCTGGGCATCGCAGCATTCCTGGTGTTCTACTTCGTGTTCTACTTCGCCATCACCAAGTTCGACCTGAAGACCCCCGGCCGTGAGGACGAGGACGCCGAAGAGGCCGAGAAGAAGGTGACGCTGGCCAACAACAACTACACCGAAGTTGCTTCTGGTGTGCTGAAGGCCATCGGCGGCAAGGCAAACGTCTCCAGCGTGGACTACTGCGCTACCCGTCTGCGCTTCACCATCAAGGACTACACGCAGGTCGATGAAAAGGCTGTCAAGGCTGCTGGCGCTGCCGGCGTCATCCGCCCCGACAAGAACACCTGTCAGGTCATCATCGGCACCAAGGTCCAGTTCGTGTACGACGAGCTGAAGAAGATGCTGTAAGTGCATTTCTGAATTGCAATCTGCGGAAGTCTGGTTGATTCCGCATCTGTTCCCATGGGCCGCTGAGGGCGGGCGTTTACGCCCATCCCCGGCGGCCCTCTTTTTTGTTCACACAAAAGCGTTTTCTGGAAACCGAAAGCGTGTTATACTAGGGTCAATGAAAAAACAGGAGGTTCCCATTATGAAGATCATTCGTGCAAAGGATTATAAGGATATGTCCCGCAAGGCTGCCAACATCATCTCCGCGCAGGTCATTATGAAGCCGAACTGCGTGCTGGGTCTGGCGACCGGCGGCACCCCGGTGGGCGCGTATGCACAGCTGGTGGAGTGGTACAACAAGGGCGACATCGACTTCTCCGAAGTCACCACCGTCAACCTCGACGAGTACCGCGGGCTGCCCAAGGAGCACCCGGAAAGCTACTGGAGCTTTATGCACAAGAACCTGTTCGACCATGTGAACATCCGCCCCGAAGCCATCCACCTGCCCGACGGCACCAACCCCGACGCGGCAGACGCCTGCGCCAAGTACAACGAGGTCATCCACAGCGTCGGCGGCATCGACCTGCAGCTGCTGGGCCTTGGCCCCAACGGCCACATCGGCTTCAACGAGCCGGGCGAAGCCTTTGAGCTGGAGACCCACTGCGTTGACCTGACCCCCGCCACCATCGAGGCCAACAAGCGCTTCTTTGACGGCAACGAGGACCTTGTGCCCAAACAGGCCTACACCATGGGCATCAAGACCATCATGCAGGCCCGCAAGGTGCTGGTGGTGGCCAACGGTCTGGCCAAGGCCAAGGCGGTCAAGGCCGTTGTGTCCGGCCCCGTCACCCCGGAGTGCCCGGGTTCCATCCTCCAGATGCACCCCGACTGCATTCTGGTCGCCGATGAAGAGGCACTGAGCCTGTTGTAATGAAACTCCTTCCGGCGCTGTCGCGCCACCTCCCTCCCGGAGGGAGGCTTCACAGCTGCCCGCTGCGTCAAGGCTCCCTCACCGAGGGAGCTGGCACGGCAAAGCCGTGACTGAGGGAGTTGTTTCTTAGAGGAACGAGCATATGATCATCAAGAACGCAAAAATCTATACCCCCCGCCACACCTTTGAGGAGGGGGACCTCTTCATCCGCGATGGCCGCATCGTGCCGTTCGCCCAGCCCGAAGAGGGCGAGGAGGTCGTGGACGCGGCCGGGGCCTATGCCCTGCCGGGTCTGGTGGATATCCACTTCCACGGGGCTATGGGCAAGGACTTCTGCGACGGCAGCGAAGAAGCCATCCAGACCCTCGCTGACTTCGAGGCCAGCAAAGGCGTGCTGGCCATCTGCCCCGCGACCATGACCTTCTCGGAAGAGATCCTGAACAACGTCATGGATGCCGCCGCCGCCCACAAAAACGGCAAGGGCGCGGACCTTGTGGGCATCAACATGGAAGGCCCCTTCATCAGCCCGAAGAAGGTGGGCGCCCAGAACCCGGAGTACCTCCACCCCGCCGATGTGGGGATGTTCCGCCGCTTGCAGGAGCGGTCGGGCGGCCTGATCAAGCTGGTGGATGTTGCCCCGGAGGAGCCGGGCGCGCTGGACTTCATCAAGGAGTGCCACGAGGAAGTGCGCATCTCCATCGCCCACACCTGCACCAGCTACGATACCGCCCTCGCGGCCTTTGACGCCGGTGCCACCCACATGACCCACCTGTACAACGCCATGCCCGGCATCACCCACCGGGAGCCCGGCCCCATCATTGCGGCGCTGGAGCGGGACGCGGAAGTGGAGCTTATCACCGATCACGTCCACATCCACCCGGCCATGGTCCGCTTCACCTTCAACACCTTCGGCGATGACCACGTGATCCTGATCGCCGACAGCATGATGGCCTGCGGTCTGCCCGACGGCCAGTACAGCTTGGGCGGACAGGCGGTCACCGTCTGCGGCCCCCGTGCCACCCTGACCGAACAGCCCGGCACCATCGCCGGAAGCGCCACCTGCCTGTACGACTGCATGAAGCGTGCCGTGCTGGAAATGGGCGTCCCGCTGGAAAGCGCTGTCCGCGCCGCCAGCGAAAACCCCGCCAAGAGCATTGGCATCGACAACGACTACGGCAGCCTGAGCGCCGGACGGTACGGCAACGTGATTCTGGCTGACGAAGCGCTCAACATCAAGGCTGTCATCCAGAAAGGAACCCGCATCCTATGAACCCCGTGACCCTGACATGGCGGCTGCTGACCGCTGACGAACTGACCCGCGTGTACCTCCACGAGATGTGCCGGGATTTCCCCCAGAGCGAGCGGAAGCCGCTGAGCATGATCCTGACCAGCGAAGCCGCCGGGACTGCCCACACATGGGGCGTTTTTGACGGCGAGGCGCTGGCGGCGTATCTGCTGATGGTGCGGCCCGTGGGCTGTGCCATGAGCCAGTTGGACTATTTCGCCGTTCTGCCCCAATATCGGGCGGCAGGGCTCGGCGCGGCCCTGCTGGCCGAGCTGCCCAGCCACGAAAACGGCGCGTCCGCCATCCTCATTGAGGCTGAGTGCCCCGAAAAGGCTGAGGACGAAGCCATGGCCGTCCGCCGCTTGGGCTTCTACGCCCGCTGCGGCGCACAGGACGTCGGCTGGACCGAACACCTCTTCGACGCATGGTTCCGGGTGCTGGTGCTGCCCTGCGGCTCCCGCACTCCGGACGCCGAAACCACCGTGCAGGGTCTTGTGGACTGCTACCGCCGCACCATGGGAGAACCCCAGTGGAGAAAGTACGTCACTTTCTACCGCCCCGATGGGTCTACGGCGCAGTTCTGACCCCGAAATCCTAAATCCCCCGCCGCCCGCCTGTACGCTGTGTACGGACGGGCGGTTTTTTACTGAAAAAAAGAGGCTTGACAGAACGGAAGAATATGGGTATTCTTGACAGAGAGATCATTTGCGGAGTGCCCGCTGGGGCACAGATCAACAGGAGGAAAAAACAATGGAAATGATGACTCGGCGTTCGTTCTTGAAGATCACCGGCGCGATGGCGCTGGCTGTGGGTGCAGCGGGTGCACTGAGCGGCTGCGATGCGGTCGATAATGCGGTCGGCTCGTTCTTCCAGCAGTACGGTGACCAGAAGGGCCATGCGGCAGACAGCGCAGGCTCTTTTATGTATGCCCTGAGCAATCAGTACCAGCCGTGGTCGTATGGGGAAGAGCTGGTGCTGCTGGCTGTCGAATTCCAAGTCAAGAATCTGACCAATGAGACGGTCACCTTCAAGGCAAGCGACATCACCAGCGCAACGATCGACGGCCACAAGGCAAAGGTCGTTCTGGACCCGAAAAAGGCAGCAAATGTGAGCGGTTTGGACAAGTACACCCCGCTGTTCGATGCAAACGGCACCAAGACCTATGGGCCGGGCAAGGATCTGAATAAGGCAGAAGCGGGTTATATCTGTTTCCAGCCCGTGGGCGAAGCCCATGTCAACAAAAACTGGAGCAGCTTGGAGTTCACCTTCAACCTGAAAGGCAAGACTTCCACCTTTGTGATGAACCGGAATGCAGACGGAAGCGTTACCTCTGCCCGGAAATAATAGAACCAAAATCTAGGAGAGCGATTTTATGGAACTGAAATTTTCCCGTCGTGTATTTCTGAAGAGTGCTGCGGCCGCGGCGCTGGCTGTTTCGGCGGCGGGGCTGACGACCGGCTGCACCGGCGGCGAGGCAGAAAAGACCTATGAGGTCACGCTGGGCGAGTTCAAGGTGCGGATGGCCGCAGCGTCCATTGAGCGCCGCGAGAAGGTCGGCACCGATGACGTCTATCTGGACATCGTGCCGGAAGTTTCCGTTACTTACGCGGGTAAAGGTTTTGCGGGCGCATCCTTTAAGAATGTGTTTGCCATGAAGCTGGGCGATACCGACCTGACGCTGAACACCAGTGGCACCGTCGCCGGGGCCGATTTCCCCATAGTCAACTCGGCCCATGTATATAAGCCCAGCTTCTCCACCAAGAAGCGCGAGCAGTACGACGCCTACGACAAGGGCGAGGCAATTCGGTTCTCGGTCACGCTGTCGGGCCAGACGGGCGTTTTCAGCATCGGCAAGGACGGCAAGGTAACCGCTGTCGAAAAGAAGTAAGGATTGTTTTTCTCACGCCGGAGTTGTGCGGTTTGCACAGCTCCGGCGTTTTTTCTTTGCCGATCTGCACAAAGATTTTACTTCGATTTTGCTCCATCATGGTCGCAGCCGGAACGACGGGGCGCTATAATCAAGGCGTTCCAAGGGAAAACACAAAAAAGGGAAATCGAGACCGGGCGAAAGCTCCGGCGTTATTTTGGAGGAAAACATCATGAAAAAGATCACGCGTCGTTCGTTCCTTGCCGTTTGTGGTGCAGCCGCTGCTGCCGCTGCTCTGACCGCCTGCGGCGGTTCCGCTTCTTCCGCCGCTGCCTCTTCCGTGGCATCCACCGCTTCTTCTGCGGCGGCTTCCACGGCTTCCGGCAGCCTGTCCGGCAATGTGGCCACCGGCGGTTCCACTTCCATGAAGAACGTCATCGCTGCCCTGACCGAAGGCTTTGCGGAAGTGGAGCCGGGCGTCACCGTCAGCTATGACCCCACCGGTTCCGGCGCCGGCATCACCGGTGCCACCGATAAGACGCTGGACATCGGCCTGTCCTCCCGTGGCCTGAAGGACGAGGAGAAGAACGATGTGGACGGCACCGTTATCGCACTGGACGGCATCGCCATCATCGTGAACAAGGCCAGCAAGGTCGAGGACCTGACCGTGGACAAGCTCAAGCAGATGTTCACCGGCGAGATCACCAACTGGGCCGACGTGGGCGGCGACGACGGCGAGATCGTTCTGATCGGCCGTGAGGCCGGTTCCGGCACCCGCGACGGCTTCGAGAGCATCGTGGACGTGAAGGATTCCTGCAAGTATGCGCAGGAGCTGACCGCCACCGGCGCCGTCATCAGCGCGGTGGAGGCCAACCCCCTCGCCATCGGCTACGCTTCCCTCTCCGCCGTGGGCGACACCGTGAAGATGGTCACTGTCGGCGGCGTGGAGTGCAGCGAGGAGACCGTCAAGGACGGCAGCTATGAGGTCCAGCGCCCCTTCGTCTTCGTCACCAACAAGTCTGTCACCCTGTCCGAACAGGCACAGGCCTTCTTCGACTTTGCCACCAGCACCGACGCCGCCGACCTCATCCGTACCGCCGGTGCCGTCCCTGTGAATGAGTGATGACCTGAATCTATGAAACAGAACAAATCGTTTCTGAAAAAGATCGAGCTGCCCCGCACCCCCGCCGAATGGCTGGAGGCCGTGATGAACTTCCTGTTCTTCCTGTGCGGAATGCTGGCGGTGGGCTGCGTGATCCTCATTTCGGTGTACATGATCGCGTCGGGCGTGCCCGCCATCCGCAAGATCGGCCTGTTCCGCTTCCTGTTCGGCACCGAGTGGGCCTCCACCGCCGCCGACCCGAAGTACGGCATCCTGCCCTTCATCCTCTCCAGCGTGTACGGCACGCTGGGGGCCACCCTCATCGGTGTGCCGGTGGGGCTGTTGACGGCGGTCTTCCTTTCAAAGGCAGCCGGGCCCCGCGTGCGCACTGTGGTGGTCACCGCCATTGAGCTGCTGAGCGGCATCCCCAGCGTCGTGTTCGGTCTGCTGGGTATGCAGGTGCTGGTGCCCGCCGTGGCCAAGGCCTTCGGCAAGGCGTCGGGCGCGTGCCTGCTGAGCGCCATCGTCGTGCTGGCCATCATGATCCTGCCCAGCATCGTTTCCGTGTCGGTAACGGCCCTGAACGCCGTGCCGCCGGAGTATGAGCAGGGCAGCCTCGCGCTGGGAGCCACCGACACCGAAACGTGGTTCAAGATCAGCGTCCCCGCCGCGAAAAGCGGCATCGCAGCCGGTATCGTGCTGGGCATCGGCCGCGCCATCGGCGAGGCCATGGCCGTCATGATGGTGGCGGGCAACAGCCCCAATATGCCGGACAGCCTGTTCCGCAGCGTCACCTTCCTGACCACAGCCATTGCCAAGGAAATAAGCTACGCCAGCGGCTTGCAGAAACAGGCGCTGTTCAGCATCGCGCTGGTCCTGTTCGTCTTCATCATGGGCATCAATGTGGTGCTGAACGTGATCCTGAAGGGAGGCGACCGCGATGCACGCTGATCTCTCCCCGGCCCGCCGGGCGTGGAACCGCTTCTTCACCGCCGCCGTCTGGGCCGCCGCCATCCTCGTGATGGTGCTGGTGGCGGGCATCATCGGGATGGTTCTGGTGCGGGGCATCCCCCACATCAGCTGGAAGTTCCTGACCACCACCGCCAGCGTGCTGAAGGGCACCGACGGCATCCTGCCCGCCATCCTGAACACCCTGTGCGTCATCCTGCTCACCCTGCTGATCGTGCTGCCGCTGGGGGTGGGGGCGGCGGTCTACCTGACCGAATACGCCTCCAACCGCCGCCTGATCGCGGTGATCGAGTTCACCAACGAGACGTTGGCGGGCATCCCCAGCATCATTTACGGCTTGGTGGGTATGCTGGTCTTCGCGCAGACGCTGGGCTTTCAGACCTGTCTGCTCTCCGGCAGCCTGACACTGGTCATCATGAACCTGCCCACCATCATCCGTACCACGCAGGAATCGCTGAAAACGGTGCCGCAGGGCTATCGCGAAGGTGCACTGGGGCTGGGCGCGGGCAAATGGCACATCATCCGCACCATCGTGCTGCCCTGCAGCATCGACGGCATCGTGACCGGCTGCATCTTGGCTGTGGGCCGTATCGTGGGCGAGAGCGCCGCGCTGCTCTTCACCGCCGGTGCTGCCGAGGTCATCGCCAAGAGCGTGGCCAAAGCCTACACCTCCAACGGCGCGACCCTCTCTGTCCTGCTCTATCTGCGGGCCTTTGAGGACGGCGATTTCGACTCCGCGTGGGCCATCGGTGCCGTGCTGCTGGTGCTGGTGCTGGCCATCAACCTTGCCGCCCGGCTGGCCAAGAATAAGCTGAAACAAAAACAATAAGAATAAAACTCCTTCCGTCAATGCTTCGCATTGCCACCTCCCTCTCAGAGGGAGGCTTTTCAGCCAACGGCAGGGCAAAGGCTCCCTCCCAGAGGGAGCTGGCGCGGCGAAGCCGTGACTGAGGGAGTATTTCAAATGAGGAATCGATATGGAGACTACTCCCATCCTAACCGCAAAAGATCTAAACCTATGGTACGGTGATTTCAAAGCTCTGAAAAATATTTCGATGGATGTCGGCGAGCGGGAGATCACCGCGCTGATCGGCCCGTCCGGCTGCGGCAAGTCCACCTTCCTCAAGACGCTGAACCGGATGAACGACCTCGTGCCCGGCGTGCGGATCGAGGGTGACGTGCGGCTGCGCGGGCAGGACATCTTTGCCCGCGAGATGCAGCCCACCGAGCTGCGCCGCCGCGTGGGCATGGTGTTCCAGAAGGCCAACCCCTTCCCCATGAGCATCTACGACAATATCACCTACGGCCCCAAGCTCCACGGCGTGCGGAACAAAGCCGAGCTGGACGAGCTGGTGGAGCGCTCGCTGAAGGGCGCGGCGCTCTGGAACGAGGTGAAGGATCGCCTGAAAAAGAGCGCGCTGGGCCTTTCCGGTGGCCAGCAGCAGCGGCTGTGCATCGCCCGTGCGCTGGCGGTCCAGCCCGAAGTGCTGCTGATGGACGAACCCACCAGCGCCCTTGACCCCGGCTCCACCATGAAGGTGGAAGAGCTGATGAGCGAGCTGAAAGAGAACTACACCGTCGTCATCGTCACCCACAATATGCAGCAAGCGGCCCGCATCAGCGACAAAACGGCCTTCTTCCTGCTGGGTGAGCTGGTGGAGGCGGGCCCCACGGCGCAGATCTTCAGCACGCCGCAGGACAAACGCACAGAGGATTATATTTCCGGCCGGTTCGGCTGAGAGGGAGGTTTTCACATGACCATTCGCGCACAATATGATGCAGACCTCGCCGCGCTGAAAACGGCCGTGGCCGAGATGGGCGGGTGCGCCGCCGACGCCGTGGAGGCCGCACTGGAAGCGCTCTGCACCGCCGATGCCGACGCGGCCGCGGCGGTCATCAAGGGGGACGGCCGCATCAACAGTATGCAGCGGGACATCGAGCACCGCTGCATGACCCTGCTGCTCCGCCAGCAGCCCGTGGCGGGCGACCTGCGCCGCATCTCGACGGCGATGAAGATCGTCACCGACATCGAGCGCATCGGCGACCATGCCGCCGACATCGCCGAGATCATCCCCCACCTTGCGGCCTCCCGCAAGGCGGGCGACCCTGCCGTAAGCGACGCCATTCGGATGGGCCAGAAGGCCCACAAAATGCTCCTTGACGCCCTCGACGCCCTGACCGGCGAGGACGAGCCCGCCGCCCAGAAGGTGATCGCCGCCGACGATGAAGTGGACTACGACTTCAACGCCATCAAGCGCACCCTCGCCGCCGAGATCGCCGCCGACCCCGCCAAGGTGGATGCCGCCCTTGACCTGCTCATGGTCATCAAGTATCTGGAGCGGATCGGCGACCACGCCGTGAACCTTGCCGAGTGGGTCGAGTTCCTCCGCACCGGCCGCTACCAAAACGAAGCCATGTTCTGAGTTTCCCCGGAAAGTTCGTGTTTTCCTCACTTTTTCCGGAAAAGCTGTCCTCCCAGCCGAGGGCAGCTTTTTGTTTTGCGCGGCGCTGTACCGCCCCAATTGTGAAATTTCATTTTTGCTCGAAAAATTTAAGTTTCCCCTGCAATGTTTCGGGGCACTGGACCGTATTATAGTCAGAAAGGCTGAATACGGAGGATCGGAGTCTTATGAAACAGATGCAGAATTTTCCGCTGGAATCCCGCGGCGAAACGGTCAGCCGGGAAGCGCTGGTCCAAGCGGCTTTACAGGAGATCACCCAGAACTATCGCGAAGCAAGCCTCTCCAATGTGGCGCGTACTTACGGCGTTTCGCTGGCCTATGTCAGCGAGTGCGTCCGCGCCCAGACCGGTAAGACCTATAAGGAGCTGCTCCAGAAGCACCGGATGGAGACGGCGGCGCGGCTGCTGCGCCGCAGCGATTTGAATATCCAGCAGATCATCACGCAGGTAGGGTACGAAAATACGAGCTATTTTTACCGCCTGTTCCATGAGCGCTACGGCCAGAGCCCCCGCGAGTACCGCAATACCCGCGCGAGCCGCACCCGCGCGTGAAGCTGACGCTTGCGGCCCTTTCCGCTTTCGGGCGGAGAGGGCCGTTTTTGTGTGCGGCAAAAACTGGAATTTCGGTGCGGATTGTGATAAAATGAGACCAATAGACTGGATGTGTCGGTTTTCGCGCATCCGAAGAGAGGGTGGATGAACATGTTTCGTGGAGCAAGACGCTCTGATCTGGACGCTATCATGCAAATTTATGCCCGCGCCCGGCAAACCATGGCCGACAGCGGCAACCCGACCCAATGGGGCCGGAACTTCCCCCCGCAGGAGCTGATCGAGGAGGACATCGACACCAACCGCCTGTTCGTGTATCTGCACAACGGCGCGCTGGAGGGTGCGTTCGCCTTCATCCTTGGCCCGGACCCGACCTATGCCAAGATCGAGGACGGCCAGTGGCTGAACGACACCCTGCCTTACGGCACCATTCACCGCTTGGCCTCGGCGGGCAAGCGCCCCGGTGTGGCATCGGACATCATCAACTGGTGCTTGGAGCACTGCGAGAGTCTGCGGGCCGACACCCACGCCGATAACAAGATCATGCAGCACATTTTGGAGAAGAACGGCTTCACGAAGTGCGGCATCATCCATGTGGCTGACGGTACGCCCCGCATCGCTTACCAGCGCCTTTCGCGGGAAGGAGCGGCACGATGAGCAAACGGAACAAGGAGCTGGAGGATGCCGTTGCCGCCCTGCGGCCGGAGATGATCGCGGCATTGCAGCGGCTGATCCGAAAGCCCAGCGTGGAGGCTTCTCCCCTGCCCGGCAAACCCTTTGGCGCGGACGTGGACGCCTGTTTCACCGAGGCGCTGACCCTCTGCCATGAACTCGGCTTTGAGACCACCGACCTTGACCGCTACATCGGCTGGTGCGAGATCGGTTCCGGCGACGAGATGGTGGCGGTGCTGGGCCATCTGGACGTGGTGCCCGAAGGCGAGGGCTGGCATCACCCGCCCTACGGCGCGGAGATCGTGGGCAGCAAACTCTTTGGCCGCGGCGCCATCGACGACAAGGGCCCGGTGGTGGCCAGCCTCTTTGCGCTGAAGGCCATCCGGGATCTCGGCATCCCGCTGAACCGCCGGGTGCGCCTCCTCTTCGGCCTGAACGAGGAGACGAACGACCGCGACGTCTTCTATTACCGCGAGCACGGCGGGGAGCTGCCGGTGCTGGGCTTCACGCCCGACGGCGAGTACCCGCTGATCAACGGCGAAAAGGGCATCCTGAACGAGTGGTATGGCATCTCGCTCCGGCAGGACGGCAAACTGCAGATCAAGTCGGTGCGCGGCGGCGTGGCGGGCAATGTGGTGCCCGCCCATGCGGAGGCGGAGCTGACCGGCCCGGCGTGCATTTCCCTGCCCGAAGCTGAGGGCATCACCGTCACCCGGACGGAGGACGGCTGGAAGGTGGAGGCCGAGGGCGTTTCGGCCCACGGCAGCCACCCGGAACAGGGCAAAAACGCCATCGGGCTGCTGATGCTCTACCTGAACCGGCTCCCGCTGACGGGCAGCACCCAGCGGGTGGTGAGCTTCCTTGCCGAAAAATTCGGCTTGGATCCCTACGGCGCACGGCTATTGGGGAAGCGGCTGGAAGATGACCTCTCCGGCCCCATGAGCTGCAACCTCGGCCTGATCGAGGGCGACAGCGGCAGCATCCGGGTCAAGCTGAACTACCGCTACCCCGTCACCAAGACCGTGGAGGACTGCCAGCCCGCCGTGAAGGCCGCGTTTGAGAATGCGGGCTGGAAGCTGGAACAGTCCGTCCACAAGGAAAAGCTCTACTACCCGGAGACGGCCCCGCTGGTGAAGTCTCTGCTGGAGACCTACCGCACGGCCACCGCCGACCACGCCCCGCCCAAGTGCATCGGCGGCGGTACGTATGCGAAAGTGCTGCCCAACACGGTGGCCTTCGGCCCCCTGTTCGAGGGCGACCCCGTGACGGAGCACCAGCCGGATGAGTTCATCGATCTGGATCGTCTGGTGCAGAACGCCCAGATCATCGCACAGGCAATGGTCAAGCTGGCCAATCTGCCGTTGGAATAAGAGGAGGCTGCGAACTATGAAGATCACGCAGGTGCGGCTGGGCCGCATTTCCACCCCGCTGCGGGTGCCGTTCAAGACGGCGCTGCGCACGGTGAACAGCGTCGAAGATGTCATCGTGGAGCTCCACACCGATACCGGTGCTGTGGGCTACGGCGAAGCACCTCCTACCGGCGTCATCACCGGCGACACCGCCGGGGCCATCATCGGAGCCATCCAAGACCACATCGCCCCGGCGATTCTGGGCCGCGACCTTGACGAGTTCGAGGACCTGACCGCCGCCGTGCAGAAGGCCCTCGTCCACAACACCAGCGCCAAGGCGGCGGTGGATATGGCCCTGTGGGACCTGCTGGGCCAGAAGTACAACGCCCCCGTCTACCGGATGCTGGGCGGGGCCCGGAAGAACATCGTCACCGACATCACCATCAGTGTGAACCCGCCGGAGGAGATGGCGCGGGATGCCCGCACTGCCATCGCCCGCGGCTACGACTGCCTGAAGGTCAAGGTGGGCATCGACCCGGAGCTGGATGTGGCCCGGCTGGCCGCCGTCCGCGAGGCTGTGGGAAAGGATGTCTGCATCCGCATCGACGCCAATCAGGCGTGGAACGCGAAACAGGCCGTCCGTATCCTGAACCAGATGCAGGATAAGGGGCTGGACATCGAGTTTGTGGAACAGCCCGTCCCCGCCGCCGACCTTGAGGGGATGCAGTATGTCACCCGCCACGCCGACGTCCCCGTTCTGGCGGACGAGAGCGTGTTCAGCCCGGCGGATGCCCTCAAGATCATGCAGACCGGCGCGGCTGACCTCGTGAACATCAAGCTGATGAAGTGCGGCGGCATCACCAACGCCCTGCGCATTGCGGCGGCGGCGGAGGTCTACGGCGTCGAGTGCATGATCGGCTGTATGCTGGAAGCGAAGGTCTCGGTCAACGCCGCCGTGGAGCTGGCGTGCGCCAAGAAGATCATCACCAAGATCGACCTCGACGGCCCGGTGCTGTGCAGCGAGGACCACATCCTCGGCGGTGCCGTTTTCAACGAAAAGAACATCACCGTCTCCGATGCCCCCGGTATGGGCATTGAGGGATTCGTGCCCGGTAAGGTGAACTATCTGGCCTGATCTGGCCTGATTCAAAATCGGCCCTGCCCGAAAATCGGAAAAGCGTCTGCGCCGTATGGCGCACCGCCCGATTTTCGGACAGGGCCTTTTTTCTTGACATACTACAGCGATTTTTTGGGAATCTGTTCTTTGTGTGCGGACAATGAAAAATCTTCGCGTTTCCCCATTGTTAGATGAAAAGCAAAAAAATCGGCTAAAGTCTTTGACTTTTTGAAGGATAAGGGCTATAATCTACATGTTCCGTGTAGAGGGATAGGAAAATGTGTACGCAATGGGCGCACAACTTAGGTAGAGGAGTGTTTTGATATGAAAACGCTGAAGGCAATCGTGGCAAAGTACAATGCCACCAGCCTGATCCTGCGGATCTTGGTGGGCCTCATCGTCGGCGCAGTGCTGGCGGTTCTGGTCCCCGGTGCGGGCTGGCTGGAAGAATTCGGCAACCTGTTCGTGGGTGCCCTGAAAGGCATCGCGCCGGTTCTGGTCTTCGTCATCGTGGCCAGCGCATTGGCGCAGGGCACCTCCAAGCTGGACCGCCGGTTCGGCACCGTCATCTGGCTGTATATGCTCACCACCTTCTTGGCGGCAGCCATTGCGGTCATTACGAGCTTTCTGTTCCCCCAGACCATTGTTCTGGCAGAGGCTGCGGAGTCGGAAGTGGTGCCGCAGGGCCTCGGTGAGGTGCTGAACACCCTGCTGACCAACTTTGTGGCCAACCCCGTGAGCGCGCTGCTCAACGGCAACTATATCGGCATCCTGTTCTGGGCGTGCCTGTTCGGTCTGGCTATGAAGAAGTACGGTGCGGAGGGCACCAAGGTCTTCCTTGCCAACACGGCGGATGCGGTGTCCCAGATCGTACGCTGGATCATCAATCTGGCGCCCTTCGGCATCATGGGTCTGGTCTATACCAATGTGGTCAGCAACGGCCTGTCCATCTTCACCCAGTACGGCAGGCTGCTGGCACTGCTTGTCGGTACCATGCTGTTCATGGCGCTGATCGTCTCCCCGCTGATCATCTTCATCTATCTGCACTGCAACCCCTATCCGCTGGTGTTCCGCTGCCTGAAGGAGTCCGGCCTGACCGCCTTCTTCACCCGCAGTTCGGCGGCGAATATCCCTGTGAATATGACCCTGTGCGAAAAGCTGGGGCTGGATAAGGATATGTACTCCGTCTCCATCCCGCTGGGCGCGACCATCAATATGGACGGCGCGGCCATCACCATCACCATCATGACGCTGGCCGCAGCCAACACGCTGGGCTTGCAGGTCTCCCTGCCCGCCGCCATCCTGCTGTCGGTCATGTCGGCGCTGGGCGCATGCGGTGCTTCCGGTGTGGCGGGCGGCTCCCTGCTGCTGATCCCCATGGCCTGTTCCCTGTTCGGCATCTCCAATGATATCGCAATGCAGGTCGTTGGCGTCGGCTTCATCATCGGCGTGGTGCAGGACTCTGTGGAAACGGCCCTGAACTCCGCCGGCGACGTGGAGTTCGCCGCCACCGCTGAGTATCACCAGTGGCTCAAGGAGGGCAAGCCCCTGCCGGAGTTCTTGGGTGGTAAAAAGTAAACCGAAGATTGAATCATTGGGGCTTCCGCAAAAGGCGATTTTGCGGGAGCCCTTTTTTGCGAAAAAGACCGGACAGGAAGGCGATTCGTCCTCAGAATAATGGAATGCCCATGTACTTGTTCATGTATACAAGAACTTTGCTGACGAGGAAAAACCTTTTGTGCGAGCTGAACAATCGACGCGAGAACGTCAAAAATATAACGCTGAATTCACGGAATGTTCATAATCTATTTGCTTCTTCTTCATAAATGAATGGCATAATATGGCCATCCCAAGAGGGAAGGAGATAAAAATTATGAAGATTCTGAAGAACATCGCGAAGATCATCGGTGAGGTTTGCTCTGTCAACGCTGGTGTCGATTTCTACGCTGGCTAATGAAAAAATCCCAGTTCCTGTGGAAAAGTGGAACGGATTTTTCTGAGCAAATAAAAAGCAAATCGCTTTGATGATAGAAAAAAGGAGCCGCTGCAAGCGAAAACTTGCGGCGGCCCCTTTTTGTTTCGGGGAAAACGGCTCAGTCCATGAACTTTGCCTTCTGCAAGGCAGTTAGGATGAGCGGGATGAGGATGAGCTGGGCGATGATGCCGGGCACGGCGGTGAGCAGCGCACCGGACAGGAAGGCCGAGAAGGGGAAGGCTGAGCCGGACAGGCCCGCCAGCACGAACCGCACCGCGCCCCAGACAAGGCGGCCCGCCACCATGGCGGTGGCGAGGGCGGCATACATCATGGGCAGAGTGTGCCGGACCTTTTTGTACATCCAGCCGCTGACGGCGCCGTAGGTGGCCAGCTCAAAGGCCATGGAGATGGCGATGGGGTACAGGGGGGGCATCCCGAACAGCACCGAGCGGAGCAGCGGCGCGATAAAGCCGAGGACAAGGCCCCACGGCCCGCCCAGCACAAAGCCCGCCAGCAGCACCGGGAAGTGCATGGGGCAGAGCATGTTGCCGATCTGGGGCACATGGCCGGTGATCATGGGCAGGACAAAGGCCAGCGCCAGAAACAGCGCGGCCAGCACGATGTTCCGTGCGGGAGAGTTGGGTTTGGTCTTCATCAATGGTTCCTCCTTCTGGTGACAGAACACAACAAAAAAGAGGCCCGCCCTTGGCATGGTACGCCAAAGGCAGACCCCTTCATGGTGTCTGTTTCAAAAAAGCGATGGAAAAAATGGGCTTCAGCCCCTCAGCCCGGCTTCCTGCCGGAATTGTGAAAATTATAGCAGATGGTAAGGGGGATGTCAAGGGGAAGGAATGGGCTGCAATTTCCACAAAAACCGGCGAATTTGAAAGCGGTTTTGCCAAGTGATGTACATTTTCACGAAAGAACCTTGACGTTTTTGCACAGAATAGATAATATAGAATTGAAAAATAGCGCATCGAGGCGCAACGGCCTCCCTGCGCACACACTCCGATGCAAACGCTGAGGTTCATACGGGAGGACCATCATGACAAATGCAGAAAAACTCACCCTAGCAAAGCACGCCTGTCACATCCGCATGGGCGTGATCGAGGGCACTCACAGCGCCAAGTGCGGCCATCCGGGCGGCAGTCTGGATATCGCGGAAGTGCTGTCCTACCTCTATTTCGTGGAGATGAACGTCGATCCGAAGGATCCGAAGGCTCCGGATCGGGACCGTCTGGTGCTCTCCAAGGGCCACGCAGCCCCCGGCCTGTACGCAGCGCTGGCTGAGCGCGGCTTCTTCCCGGTGGAGGACCTCAAGACCCTGCGCAAGATCGGCAGCTATCTGCAGGGCCACCCCAACATGAACAGCGTGCCGGGTGTGGATATGTCCACCGGCAGTCTGGGTCAGGGCATCAGCGCCGCCGCCGGTATGGCGCTGGGCGCCAAGCACGCGGGCAAGGGCCTGAGCGTTTACGCCATCGTCGGCGACGGCGAGGTGGAAGAGGGCGAGTGCTGGGAGGCTTTCATGTTCGCCGCCCACTACGGCCTGTCGAACCTCTGCGTCTTCCTTGACCGCAACCACCTGCAGATCGACGGCACCACCGAGACGGTCATGAACAGCGCACCGCTGGAGGAAAAGCTGAAGGCGTTCAACTTCAACGTCATCACCATCAACGGCCACGACTACGACCAGATCGAAGCCGCCATCAAGGCCTTCCACGCAGAGACCGAAAAGCCCACCTGCATCGTGATGGATACCCTCAAGGGCAAGGGCGTTTCCTTTATGGAGAACGCCGTTGACTGGCACGGCAAGGGCCCCAATGACGAGGAATATGAGATCGCCATGAAGGAACTGAACGCAGCCTACGCCGCGCTGGAAGAGGAGGACAAGTAAGATGGCAGATGTGAAGAAGATCGCAACCCGTGACAGCTACGGCAATACGCTGAAGGAACTGGCCGCTGAGGGTCACGACGACATCGTGGTGCTGGATGCAGACCTTGCAGCCGCCACCAAGACCGGCATGTTCCGCAAGGCTTACCCGGACCGCCACTTTGACTGCGGCATTGCCGAGGGCAACATGATGGGCGTGGCCGCCGGCCTGTCCACCATGGGCTTTACCCCCTTCGTTTCCAGCTTTGCCATGTTTGCTGCGGGCCGTGCCTTTGAGCAGATCCGCAACTCCATCGCCTACCCCCACCTGAACGTCAAGATCGGTGCGACCCACGGCGGCATCTCCGTCGGCGAGGACGGCGCTTCCCACCAGTGCTGCGAGGACTTCGCGCTGATGCGCAGTATCCCCGGCATGACCGTCATCTGCCCCGCCGACGACGTGGAGGCCCGCGCTGCGGTCCGCGCCGCTTACGCGATGCAGGGCCCGGTCTATCTGCGGTTTGGCCGTCTGGCGGTTCCCGTTTTCCACGACGAAGCCAACTACCACTTTGAGATCGGCAAGGGCGAGCAGCTCACCGAGGGCGACGATATCGCCATCATCGCCACCGGCCTGATGGTCAACGAAGCCCGTCTGGCCGCCGAACAGCTGGCCGCCGAGGGTATCCACGCCCGCGTCATCAACATCCACACCATCAAGCCCTTGGACGAGGAGATCATCCTCAAGGCTGCCAAGGAATGCGGCAAGGTCATCACCGCCGAGGAGCACAGCGTCATCGGCGGTCTGGGCGAGGCCGTCTGCGCCCTGCTCAGCGAGAAGCAGCCCACCCCCGTCCGCCGCATCGGCGTGCAGGACAAGTTCGGCTGCTCCGGCCCCGCGTGGGATCTGCTGAAGCTGTACGGTCTCGATGCAGCCACCATCTGCAAGACCGTCCACGAGATGCTGTAATTTCTGAATACGAAAAAGAGGCTGTTGCACAGAACTCCCTCAGTCACGGCTTCGCCGTGCCAGCTCCCTCTCGGAGGGAGCCTTGGCGTAACGGTTAGCTGTGAAAGCCTCCCTCTCAGAGGGAGGTGTCATCGCGTCAGCGATGACGGAAGGAGTTGTGCAGCAGCCTCTTTTTTTGTCAGGTCCGGGTGAATGGCTCCATGCCGTGCTCCTCCGGCGCGTAATATTCCATCAGAGCCAAGTAGTTCTCGCCCTCGTGGCAGTAGGCGGCGCGGAGGACGCTGTCCAGCTCGCCCCGCATGGAGACGAGCTTCACGATGTACTGGGCCACTACCTTAACGATGTCGGTCTCGATGTCGTAGCACAGGCCGACCGCCAGCACCGGGATGATGATCTGCTGGGCCATCAGCGGCACGTTCTGGCCGAACCGCTCCAAAATGGGGCGGCTCATCTTGGACGCCGCGAAGACGCAGGTGGTGATCCGCCAGAAGTCAAACTGGTGCATATTGGACAGGCTCTCCAGCCGGGTGATGATCTCCTCGTCCGAGAGGATCTTCCCGGCCAGCACCTCGTCCTCGGTGCGGATAAAGGCGCACTGCACCATGTCCATCAGGGCGGCTTCGTATTTCTCGTGGAAGTTCTCCTTGGTGCCGCAGAACTTCTCCACCGCCGCGATGACGGCGCTGGTGTCCTCGGCGGTGGCAAGCTCGCTGATCTGGAGCGGCACCGGCCCGTAGGACGCGCCCAGCGCGTCAAGGTCGGCCAGCTCGTCCTTGTTTTTAGAAGCGGGCAGGAAGCGGTCGTTGCCGTTGCGGTAATAGCCCCAGTCGGCGGGGAGGACGCGGGGCACGAGGTCACCGCTGGAGATCAGGTTGAAGATGTTGCTCTCGGCCCACGTCGTACGCAGGGAGCCGTCAGCAGCGTGGTTGTTGTCGAAGTCCTGCTGCAAGTCGGGCTGGTCGGCGACGGTCAGCGCAGCCGGGGTGGCGAAGGTGTAGACAAAACAATTCTCCTTCTGGAGCAGCGGCAGGGTACGGAGCGCTTTGGCGGCGGTCATGTTGGCCACGATGGCACCGCGGCTGTACCCGCCGACCCAGAGTTTGACTTCGCCCGGCTCCCCCTCCGCCTCGATCTTGGCGAGGTAGGCTTTCAGGGAGGCGTACACCGCCGCCACGGGGGTGGTGAAGCCGTAGTGGGCGTTGGTGGCACCGGTGTGCAGGTTGCTGGTCCACTCGCCGCCGTAGCCGCCGCCCCGCAGCATCAGCGCCACGAGGGTGCGCTTCTGGCCGTTGTAGTCAAAACTCTTGCGGGCCAGCGAGTAGCCGACGAAATCCCCCGCCTTGCCGGTGTCGATGTCGTAGTTGTAGTAGACCACATCCCCAAAGCCCAGCAGTTCGTAGGAGGCGGCAAGATTCAGCTCCCGGCCCGCCTCGCCGTTGACCCAGTAGCGGTAGGCGCTGACGGCGGAGTTGAAGGCCGCCATGACCATACCCAGCGTCACCAAGGCGAGTTTGTGGTCATACTCGGTGGCGGGGTGGTCGAAGAAGCTCTCCGAATAATAGAAATCGTGGCTGACGTCCGTATTGCTCAGGATGCTGAGGAACGGCAGGGTGTAGTTCCCGTCCGGAACGGCGCGGCCCACCGGCTGCGCCGCTGCGCGGGCAGTCAGCTGCGGCCAGAGCGCTCCGCACGCCGCCGAAAGCCCCAGTGCTTTGCAAAAATCCCGTCGTTTCATGGTCGTTCCCTCCGTTCGGTTGCTGGTTAGAAATTAGATTCCGCTAAATCCAAATTCATTTCGATGCGGTAGCAAAGATCAATGTCACGAATGAGGCTAATAATATCGTTATCATTCAGCTCGTCAATCCAAAGGGAAAGTTCGTTGATTGTGATGATTTCCTCAATAGCGTTTCGATATCGGTTTTCAATAACAACCATACCGCCAGAACGCTTGGATATATAATTGTCCAAGTCTTTTTCAATAGTTTCTTTTGATGCACATGTTTTAATAACGAATGTAATAGGAAAATGTAAAACTTTATCGATGTCAAGAAGATACTTATCGTAATTATCAACCTCTGTGACCTGAAAAAAGCGACCCAAAGGGCGCATTACAAAGTCAATTCCGCCATCATTGGCATTTGTGCGGCCGGTTTTATAAAGATGTAAGGTTTCTCTACAAAGCGATTCTGGAGAATATCCAAAATAGACAGTAGTGTTTTTATAGTGATTTTTCAAAATAGAGTAGCTAAGGATTTCAAAGATACGAGCTTCAGTTTCTTCGTTGAGAAGTTCGCGAAGATGAGCTTTCTTACTGGAAATTTCTGTGAGTGTCTGCAGATGCTCCAAAATTTGTGCAAGTTCACGGTCTTTATCTGAAATTAGTTGAATGTACCGCTCGATAATGGAACAACAGGTTTTGCTAATATCAAGGGAATCGACATATAGGTAGTCGATATGAAGAAGATATTTTCCATTATTCGAAATGATCAGATCATTGACAGCGGCTGGAAATTTATTATGAAATTCAAAATTGACACGAGAATTGAGAGCGTGATTCTGAAGTTTGCTTCCTCCGTATAGGCTCCGGCAGAAAGTCAAAAGTTGGGTGTAATCATAGCCTAAAAAATGGCGATAGCCATCTGGATTTTGATAGTAATCTCTTTGATAATAGTGAAGAATGGAATAGATGGCATAAATATTCGCAAAACTTCGGCGTGACTTGCTATTTCGGTGAACCGCACGCATTTTAGAGTCAAGATATTGAATTAAAAAGCTTTTATCATATACATGTTGATAATTTTGCTGGAAATTGTTTTGTAAAATCACTCGGACGAACTCTTCACAAATTTGCAATTGTATGATCCCTCACATATTTGGATTTCGTAGTTGTTTTTCTTTTCTTCTCTTTTATGAGGAGCTCCCCATTGTAGGAATCTGCAATTCCCACACGACGAAGCCCAATTTTAAAATAATCTTCATTGATGTCGATTCCAATACTGACGCGGCCTAATCGAGAAGCGACTGCCGAAGTTGTAAAAGAACCTGAAAATGGGTCGAGAATTACATCACCGGGGTTGGAGGAAGCTTTGATGATTCTCTCCAGAAGTGCCTCTGGCTTTTGCGTGGGATGATTTTCGTATTCGCTCATTTTGAAGCGAACACGATTAAAAGTCCATACATTTCCGGGAATTTTTTCAGCGTTATAAGGAGCGGGAGGGTCTTTTCGATAATCAATCAGCTTGCGCTCGGCTCCTGTTTTAGCTGGAACCAAAATTGCCTCCGAATTAAATGTATAATGAGCTTTCGCATTTTTTGCAATCATTAAAATGGGTTCATACAAAGAACCGAACATCTTTTTTGATTGAACCCCGGAACTGTCATAACTCCATACGATTCGACATAGGACATGATATTTTTCTGACGCATAGATGTCGAGATAGGGCATATGCTGAGTGGCTGTCATGAAGTACATAGTCCCTGTATCGGAAAGAACCCGCATGCACTCATCGATCCAATTTTTGCACCACGTAATGTAGCTGGAAATAGAATCCCATTTATCTTTATTGTTTCCAAAGTCCTTACCAATGTTATAAGGAGCATCTGCAAAGATTAAATTTACAGAGTTGCTTTTCATTTGCTTAAGCGCTACAAGACTATCGCCTAAAATAGCAAGGGCAGTGTCGTTAGAACGTGTGGTAAAGGAATTGAGTGCTGTAGGCGCAAAAAGGCTTTGAAAGTCAAAATGAGACGACACAGTAGAGGAAAGAATTTGAGTATTAAAGAAAGAAAAATCTTGATCAAAACTCATTTGAGCCGATTCCTGCATAAAAAACACCTCCCATTTTCAAAAATACCACCTATAGTATACCGTATCTCCGGATGGGATACAATCCGCAAAAAGAAAAAAGCCGATGTTGTAAACACCGGCTCATTATGTTATGATAACGTTCAGTCGAGGTGCTGACAATACTCGACAATGTGGTGGAACATCTGCTCCACAGCCGGTGCCATCGCGGTGGGGCGCTGGACAGCCAAGCCGACCACGCGGTCTTCCTCCGGCTGGATGGGGTAGATCTTGACGGCGGCAGTGCACTTGCGCAGCAGCATCCGGGGCATGATGGAGATGCCGAGGCCGGCCTCCACCATGGCGATGTTGGACTGGTCGTCGATGACGTGGCAGCGACGCTCGGTGGCGATGGAGTATTTCTTGAGGAACTGGCGCATCTCGGCGTCGGTGGCGTCCCACTGGACGACAAAGTTCTGGCCGTTCATCAGCTCCGGCGTCATCACGCCGCGGGGCGGTTCGGGCCAGTCCATCGGGGTGATGCAGAGCAGAGGCTCACGGAACAGCTCGGTCAGGGTGAATTCATCCCGGCAGTTGTTGGACAGGAACGCCATATCCACCTGCCCAGTGCGCAGCCACTCCTTCACGTCGTCGTAAGTACCCTGATAGACCTCGATCTCGATCTGGGGGAACTGGGCGGAAAAGCCCTTGAGGATATCCGGCAGCAGCCCGGCACAGACGGAGTTGAACACGCCCAGCTTGACCTTGCCCTTCTCCAGACCGTTCAGCCGCGCGATGCTCTGCTGCAGCGCCTCGTCGCTGTTCAGGACGGCGCGGATGGACGGGTAGATGGACGAGCCGTAGCTGGTCATGGTGACGCCGTTTTTGCCGCGGTTGAACAAGGTGAAGCCGAGTTCCGCCTCCATCACCGCAATGGCGTGGCTGATGGCGGACGGGGTCAGGTGCAGCTGCTGGGCGGCCTTGTTGAAACTGCCCTGCCGCGCAACTGCGTCAAAAATTTCATAGGAAAACAGCGTCATATCCCATGCCTCCTTCCGTTTTCTCGTTCGGAGACGCTTCATTCTCTGTGAATCTTTTTCATCTTTCGTTTGAGATAGTTCAATTATCTTCTTGATTTTACTATTCTGCGTCCGTTCTGTCAAGCGTTTTCGGCCTGATTTCGGGGCAGTAGGAGGGATTTTGAATGGAAACACTTCCAGTACAGAAACGACAGGGCCTGAGCGGGACCACGCTCAAGCTCATGGCCTGCATCACCATGCTCATCGACCATATCGGGGCTTCCTGCCTTGAAGCAGGGCTTCTGGTGCCGCTGATCGCGTCCGGTACGTTTTCGACCGACCCCGCTGCGGCATCGCTGCTCCAACTGGACCGTGTCCTGCGCTCCATCGGGCGGCTGGCTTTCCCCATCTTCTGCTTCCTGCTGGTGGAGGGCTTCCTCCACACCCACGATGTGAAGCGGTATGTGGAGCGGCTGTTCCTGTTTGGACTTCTCAGCGAGGTCCCCTTTGACATGGCCTTTTTCCGGACGCCCTTCCACTGGGGCAACCAGAATGTTTACTGGACACTGGCGCTGGGCGTGCTGGCCATGGCGCTGATGCAAAAGTTTCAGGACGCCGAGGGGAACATTGCATGGAAGGGCCGCCTTGCTGCGCTGGGCTGCGTCGTCCTTGCCCAGCTTTTGCAAACGGACTACGGAGCCATCGGCGTGGCGCTCATCGTGGCGCTCTACCTGACCCGGAACAACCGGAAGTACCAGTGCATCATCGGCGCGGTGATGATGCTGTTCGAGCTGACCGCCCCGCTGGCCTTTGTGCTCATCTGGTTCTATAACGGCCAGCGGGGCCGCTGCCCCCAGTGGGTCAAGTGGGCGTTTTATGGGTTCTACCCCGTCCATCTGAGCATTCTGGCGGTGGTGACGAATTGGGTGCTATAAATGGAAAAAGCCCGGTGATTTCAAAGAATCATCGAGCTTTTTCTTGGCGGAGTAGGAGGGATTTGAACCCTCGCGCCGTTGTTTAGACGACCTACGCCCTTAGCAGGGGCGCCTCTTCGGCCTCTTGAGTACTACTCCAGAGCAAAGTGCGTTACACTTATTCCATAAAAATGGCGGAGAGAGTGGGATTCGAACCCACGGTACGTTGCCGTACGGCAGTTTTCAAGACTGCTTCCTTAAACCACTCGGACATCTCTCCTCGTGGGCACCCGCACACGCCGTACCGAATGCCTATTTAATTTACCAGATTTCCGGCGTGCTGTCAACCCTAAATTGAAAATTTCTCCATGGGACGAGGGGCTTTTTGTGAGGCGACAACTTTTTTTCGAAGAAAAACGAAAATTTCTCTTTACTTGCACATCTTTTTGTTGTATAATAAAAACACCAAGAAACCAACCCAACGGACGAAAGCAGAGGAGTGTTGAACGATGTCGTTTCCGGAACTGTTACGGCAATGCCGCAAGCAAAAGCATATGAGTCAGGCGGAACTTGCATCCCTTTTGGGCGTTACCCAGCAGGCAGTGGGCAAGTGGGAGAGCGGAAAAAGCTCGCCGGACCCCACCACAGTGGCGAAGCTGGCCGAGATCCTTGACACCACTGCAGATTATCTGCTGGGCCTGTTCGACCCGGCCGACGAGGGCCAGACCGAAGAGCGCTTCTTCGGCAGCTATGTGTACAGCCTGATCCCCGTCATCGGCACGGTGAAGGCCGGCTACGGCGCACTGGCCTTTGAAGAGGATTACGGCAGAGAGTATGCCCGCGTCAAGGATCCGTCCAACTACTTTTACCTCGTGGTGCGCGGCGACAGCATGGAGCCCCGCATCCACGACGGCGATCTGGCGCTGGTGCACAAGCAGGATACGCTGGAAAACGGCGATCTGGGCGTGCTGATCTACGGCGACGAGGGGGAGGGCACCCTCAAGCGGTATTTGCAGCGGGGCAACTGCGTCGTGCTGCAGCCCTTCAACCCCACCTATAAGGAAATGGTCATCAAGGGTGAGGACCTGAACAATCTTCACATTGCGGGCCGTGTGGTCGAGACAAAGGCCAAGTGGTAAACGATCAGACTGCTGTATAACTCCCTCAGTCACGGCTTTGCCGTGCCAGCTCCCTCTCGGAGGGAGCCTTGGCGTAACGGCAAGTTGTGAAAGCCTCCCTCAATGAAGGAGGTGGCATCGCGTCAGCGATGACGGAAGGAGTTGTGCGGCAGTCTGATTTTTTTGGAACGGAGGTGCGGTATGGAACAGTCGCTGATGGAGAAGCTGACCATTTTAGCGGACAGTGCAAAATATGATGTGGCCTGTACGTCCAGCGGCGCTTCCCACACGGCGAAGGCGGGAAGTCTCGGCAGCTGCTACGCGCCGGGCTGCTGCCACGCCTTTACCGCCGATGGCCGGTGTGTCAGTCTGCTGAAGGTGCTGATGACCAACTGCTGCGCCTTTGATTGCAGCTACTGCGTCAACCGCAAATCGAATGATGTCCCCCGCGCGACCTTTTCGCCGCGGGAGCTGGCCGAGCTGACCATCGAATTCTACCGCCGCAACTACATCGAGGGGCTGTTTTTGTCCAGTGCGGTGCTGGTAAACCCGGACTACACCACCGAGCGGATGCTCAAGACCCTGCGGCTGCTGCGGAATGAGTACCACTTCGGCGGGTACATCCACGCCAAGGCCATCCCCGGCACCAGCCCGGAGCTGCTGGAACAACTGGGCTTTCTGGCCGACCGGTTGAGCGTCAATGTCGAGCTGCCCAGCGAGAACAGCCTGAAGCTGCTGGCCCCGGACAAGGGGCGGCACTCCATTTTCCGCCCCATGAAGCAGATCGCGGCGGAGGGGGCCGCCAACCGGGAGGAGCTGACCCTCTACCGCAAAGCGCCCAAGTTTGCCCCCGCCGGGCAGAGCACCCAGATGATCGTGGGAGCCTCGCCGGAGACGGATTACCATATCCTGAAGCTGACCGAGGGGATGTACCAGAAGTACAGCCTCAAGCGGGTGTTTTACTCTGCCTACATCCCCGTCACCGAGGATACCCGCCTCCCTGCGCTGGATACCAAGCCCCCGCTGCTGCGGGAGCACCGGCTTTATCAGGCGGACTGGCTGCTGCGGTTCTACCAGTTCAAGGCGGACGAGATTCTGGACGAGCATAACCAGAACTTCAACCCCTACCTTGACCCCAAGTGCAACTGGGCCGTGCAGCATTACGGGCTGTTCCCGGTGGATGTGAATAAGGCTCCCTTCGAGATGCTGCTGCGGGTGCCGGGCATCGGCCCCAAGAGCGCCCGGCGGATCTGGCACGCCCGCAAACAGGCGTCGCTGGGGTTGGACGAGCTGAAACGGATGGGCGTGGTGCTCAAGCGGGCCCAGTATTTCATCACTTGCCGGGGCTTTGCGGGGGCGCATCCGGGGCGCGGCAGCGCGGGCCGGGAGCGGATCACCAACGCCCTCATCGACCCGAACGTATTCAGCGGCGGGGTCGAGCAGTTGAGCATGTTCTCCCCGCCCGCCGTGGACAAGCTGGTGGCGCAGGGCGTGCCGCCCCGCACGGCACAGAAATTGGTGCGGGAGGAGGCGGTGCAATGTCTGGCGAAAGCGTTGTGACCCCCGCCCGCAAGCTCCACGATGCCGCTGTGGTCTACCTCTACGACGGCAGCTTCGAGGGCTTCCTCTGCTGCGTCTTCGAGAGCTTTGCCCAGCACGAGATCCCCTTCGCGGTCTGGACGCCGGAGCGGGAGACGGCCACCCTCTACCCGTTCAAAGACATTGCCACCGACCACGAAAAGGCCCGGCGTGTCTTTGCGAGCTTTGGCCGGAAGCTGGGGGCGGAGACGGAGTACCTTGTCACGCGGGACTTCCTCTCCGGCCGGGAGGACAAGGAACTGCTCCTTATCCGGTTTCTGCATCTGGCCTTTGCGCTGGGGCCGGGCACTGTCAAGCGGGCGGGCCACCCGGACGTGGCCCCGCTCTACGAGATGAAAAAGAGCCTCGACTGGGAGGTGGACAAGTTTCAGGGCTTTGTCCGCTTTGAGGAACACGACGGGATGCTGGGGGCGGTCATCCACCCGAAAAACTACATCCTGCCGCTGCTGCGGGGGCATTTCTGCGGCCGCTTCCCGGAGGAGAACTTCATGATCTACGATGCAGTGCACCAAGCGGTGCTGCTGTATCAGGACCATAAGCCGCAGCTTCTGGAACTGGCTGAGCCGCTGGTGCTTCCCCCGCCCAGCGCGCGGGAACAGCAGTTCCAAGCCCTCTGGAAGCAATTTTACAAGACGCTGGAGATCAAGGCCCGCCACAACGAGCGCGGCCGCATGACCCACTGCCCCAAACGCTTCTGGGCCGATATGACGGAGATGCGGGAAGAATTGTAACGGGGCGGGATTTGTCAACAAAAGTTTACAGCAAGACGTAAAGGAAGGATAAAAATGAACCAGACAACGGAAAAGGAAAAACCGAAGAGGTGGAAACTCGTTTTGTTAGGCCTCCTCATGATTTTACTGGCCGGGATGACTGTGGCCAACATTCAAAGAGGGCTGACAAGCCAGATCTATCTGTATGGTGAAGAACACAGCCAGCAGCGCATCCTCGACGAAGAGCTTGAAATCTGGGGTGGTTATTACGCGCGGGGAATGCGGGACCTGTTTGTGGAGTTTCCCTACTTCGATGCGCAGTTTTTAAACCTTTGGATGAAAGCGGATGATGACGAGCTGCTGAACCTGCAATTTCAAGATTGGCAGGGAACGCAGGGCGGCACGGAGGTCATGAAAAACTTTCTGAAGCAGATCAAGGAACGGTATCCTGAAACGGTGTTCCATGGTACGGATGTCGGACATACATGGAAAAGCACCGGTGCGCGGTATCTGGCCTATCTGGAAGCCAATGGGCAGAACGATACGGCAGAGTATCAGCGTGTGCTGGAAAATATCGAACAAGGCAAAACCTACTATGCAACCAAACAAACCGATTCGGATGCCGCAGACGCTTACCGGGAAAACAAGATGGTTGAAAATTTTGAGCGCAGCTATCAGGAACTGGAAGCCGAACGCAGGGCCGACATCATGGGGATCTATGGCTCGGCACATATTGCGTCGTCGTATAGCCGACCCGATTATATGGCCGGGCAGCTCAGCGAAACCTACGGAGGCCGGGTGCATACGGAAGATTTGTCAATGCTGACAGAGCCGCTTGCGACGGAAACAATCACTGTGAACGGAAAACGCTATACGGCCTCTTACTTTGGGGAGGAGGATATCTCCAAGATATCGGGTTACAAGACCCGGAAGTTTTGGCGGCTGGAAAATGCGTATCAGGACTTCAAGGACTTGCCGACCACAGGAGAGGTCATGGGCTGTAACAATTATCCGATGGCCGTCGAAACGGGACAGGTTTTTATGGTAGAGCTGTTGAACCGGGCCGGTACGACCGAGACCCGGTATTACCGTGCCGACGGCAATCAGTTGGAGGGCCAGCCTGTCACGGAGTGGGTCGAGGTGGATTGAATGATCCTTTTTGACGGGAACTTGTAAAAATCCGGCCCGAATTTACAAAAACGTTGCAACTATGCCGTTGCACAAGGCAAAAGGTATGGTATACTATAAGGGAACTCTGGCAGAACTTCTGCCGCAAACACCCCGGAACGGGGCATGATTTAAAGGAGCATTGGAACATTATGGTTCGCATTACTATGGAAGACGGCGGCATCATCGATATTGAGCTGAATGAGGAAGTCGCCCCCATCACCTGTGAGAATTTCAAGAAGCTGGTCGGTCAGGGCTTCTACAACGGCCTGACCTTCCACCGCGTCATCCCCGGCTTTATGATCCAAGGCGGCTGCCCGCTGGGCAACGGCACCGGCGGCCCCGGCTGGAACATCAAGGGTGAGTTTACCGCCAACGGCGTGAACAACCCGCTCAAGCACACCCGCGGCGTCATCAGCATGGCCCGCAGCATGAACCCCAACAGCGCGGGCAGCCAGTTCTTCATCATGCACCAAGATGCCCCCCATCTGGACGGCCAGTATGCCGCGTTCGGCAAGGTCGTCGCCGGTATGGACGTGGTGGACAAGATCGCTGCTGTCCCGACCGACTGGAACGATAAGCCCAAGACCCCGGTCAAGATGAAGACCGTCGAGATCATCGAGGGCTGAACCTGCTTTGGAAAAGAGCTTTCCGCCGCTGGGTGGAAAGCTCTTTTTTATCGTAAAAATTCGTGATTTTTCCGCACGATTTTTTCGACTTTGCGGCGAGTGGTTGCATGGGGCGCAAAAATATGTTAAGGTGATGGAAAACGATTTTTTGAGAAGGAGCGCACTTATGAAATACGATTTCACTTCGATCATTGACCGCCGCGGCAGGGACGCCATTGCGGTGGACGGCCTGAAGGGCGACGGCTTTTCTCCCGCTCCCCCGAAGGAAGGCTTCGATGCCATCCCCATGTGGGTGGCGGACATGAACTTCCCCACCGTGCCCACCATTCAGGAAGCCATCATCGAGCGCGCCAAGCACCCGGCCTTCGGCTATTTTCAGGCCCCGGCGGAGTACTTTGACAGCATCATCCGCTGGCACGAGACCCGCAACGGCGTCACCGGCCTGAAGCCGGAGCACATCGGCTACGAGAACGGTGTGCTGGGCGGCGTCATCAGTGCGCTGAACTGCGTCTGCTCCCGGGGCGACAAAGTGCTGATCCACAGCCCCACCTACATCGGCTTCACCAAGAGCCTGAAGAACAACGGCTACGAGGCCGTCCACTCCCCGCTGGTGAAGGATGAGAACGGCGTCTGGCGGATGGATTTCGCCGATATGGAAAAGCACCTGAAGGAAGAGCACATCCATGCCGCCATCCTGTGCAACCCCCACAACCCCTGCGGCCGCGTCTGGGAGCGCTGGGAGCTGGAAAAGGCCATGGAACTGTACAAAAAGTACGATGTCTATGTGATCTCCGACGAGATCTGGTCCGACATCATCCTTTCCGGCCACAAGCACACCCCCACCCAGTCGGTGAGCGAGGATGCCCGGATGCGGACGGCGGCGTTCTATGCCCCCTCCAAGACCTTCAATCTGGCGGGCCTCGTGGGCAGCTACCACATCGTGTACAACGACTGGTGGCGGGACCGCATCCTGAAGGAGTCCAGCCTGAACCACTACAACATGATGAACGTGCTGTCTATGCACGCCCTCATGGGCGCATACAAGCCGGAAGGCTACGAGTGGACCGATGAACTGTGCGAGGTGCTGACCGGCAACATCGATTTCGCCTGTGACTACATCGCCAACCACTTCGAGGGCGTCAAGGTGGCAAAGCCGGAGGGTACCTACATGCTCTTCGTGGACTGCACCGACTGGTGCGCCGCCCACGGCAAGACCATCGAGGACGTCGAACAAGCTTGCTGGGACGTCGGCGTCGCCATTCAGGATGGCAGGATGTTCCACGGCCCCTGCCATCTGCGGATGAATCTGGCGTCGCCCCGCTCCCGCATCGAGGAAGCGTTCCGCCGGATGGATCAATACGTTTTCAACGCCTGATCGCATAAAAAACAGCTCGTCTCCGAAGGGGACGGGCTGTTTTTGCTGTTAGGAAAGGTCTTCCCCGGTCAGGAGAAGGTAGTACAGAACTTCGACCAGCAGGGCCGATGAGAGGAGCGAGGGGGCCGGATCGGTATCCACGATGCGCTGGGCGCGGTTGGAGGCCAGCAGCAGGTAGTCGGCCTGTGCGGCCAGCGGGGAGCGGCGGTCGCAGGTGATGAGCAGGATCGCAGCCCCGCGCTCGCGGGCGGTGCGGGCCGTTTCCAGCAGTCGCTCGCTGCGGCTGTCGCAGGAGATGAGCAGCAGCGCATCCCGCTCGGTGAGGGTGGCGGCAAAGGCTTTGGCCTTTGCCGCCACGGCGCTGGTCATGCAGCGCTTGCCGAGGCCGCCCAGCTTGAGCGAAGCGTCCATGGCCACGGGCAGACTGTTGTCCGTGGCTTCGATCTCGATGATCTCCGCGCTGCGCAGCACGCTCATGGCCTTCCGCAATTGGCGCAGATTGAGTGCCTGAATGGTGGCGCGGATCTCTTCCTGCCGGTTGGACTGGACGGACTGCAGCGTCTGCCGCAGGGGGTCTGGGCTGGAGGAATGCAGGGCCTCCACCTCCTGCTGCTCCATCACGTCCCGCGCAAGGGCGAGCTGGAACTTGCGGTAGTTCTCGAAGCCGAGCTTGTGGCACAGCCGGGTCACGGTGGCCTCCGACGACTGGCTGGCATGGGCAAGCTGGGCCGAGGTGACCACCGACGCCCACTTGACATCTTTGAGGATGCAGTCTGCAATGCGCCGCTCCGCACTGTAAAGCTGGATGCCCGAACATAGCAGCGTGACGACGCTTCCCGGAGAATCGCGCATAGAAAATAACCTCCCTCACGTTTCTGTAGCGATCTCATTTTTCCTTAGTGTAGCAGTTTTTTGGGGAAAAATCAATTATTTGCGCAAGGAAAACGAAACAAGACCGGGAAAACGCCGTGTTGTAAAAATCGTCGGAAACAGGCATGAAAAAATCCCCGTGCCGGAGGGCACGGGGAAAGGTAGAACGTTCGATCAGCAGCCTTCTTTTTCGGCCAGCTTCCGGCCCATGAGCACGCCCATGACGGAAGCCATCATCAGGCCGCGGGTCCAGCCGGAAGAGTCGCCGAGGCAGTGCAGACCCTTGATGTTGGTGTCGAGGTTCTCGTCCATCTTGACCTTGTTGGAGTAGAACTTCAGCTCCGGGCTGTACAGCAGCGTCTCGTTGGCGGCAAAGCCGGGCACCACCATATCCAGCATCTTGATGAACTCGATGATGTTGGTCATGGCGCGGTAGGGCATGGCAGCGGTGATGTCACCAGCGACGGCATCCTTCAGGGTGGGCTTCACGTTGGACTGGGCCAGCTCCTTGGCCCAAGTGCGCTTGCCGTCCAGAATGTCGCCGTAGCGCTGGACCATGATGTGCCCCGCGCCCAGCATGTTGGTCAGCTCGCCGACCTTCTGGGCGTAGGCGATGGGCTGGTTGAAGGGCTCGGTGAAGTTGTGGGAGACGAGGATGGCGAGGTTGGTGTTCTCGCTCTTCTTCTCCTTGAAGCTGTGGCCGTTGACCACGGCGAGGTCGTTGTCGTAGTTTTCCTGCGCCACGAAGCCGCCGGGATTCTGGCAGAAGGTGCGGACCTTGTTCTTCCAAGGCTTCGGGTAGCCGATGAGCTTGGACTCGTACAGCACCTTGTTGACCTTCTCCATGACCTCATTGCGGCACTCGACGCGGACGCCGATGTCCACGGTGCCGGGCTTGTGGGCGATGTGGTGCTCCGCGCAGATCTTCTCCAGCCAGTCCGCGCCGCGGCGGCCGGTGCCGATGACGACGGTATCCGCGTAGACGGCGCGGGGTTCCTCGCTGCCATTGCGGAGATATACGCCCTTGCAGACCTCGTTTTCGAGGATGATATTCTCACACTCGGTGGAGAAGAGCATCTCCACGCCGTTGTCGGCCAGATAGTTCTGGATGGCCAGATACAGCTGCTGGGCCTTCTCGGTGCCGAGGTGGCGGATGGGGCAGTCCACCAGCTTCAAGCCCGCGTGGATGGCGTTCTTGCGGATCTCCTTGATGTCCTCGCCGGTGTAGATGCCCTCCACATGGGGGTCGGCACCGAATTCGAGGTAGATCTTATCCGTGTAGTTGATGAGCTCCTGCGCGAACTCCTCGCCGATGAGGCTGGGCAGGTCGCCGCCGACCTCATAGGAGAGGCTCAGCTTGCCGTCCGAGAAAGCGCCCGCACCGGAGAAGCCGGTGGTGATGGCGCAGGTGGGGCGGCAGTTGACGCAGTGGCCCAGCTCCGCCTTGGGGCAGTGGCGCTTTTCCACCGGCTTGCCCTTTTCCACCAGCAGGATCTTCTTCTTGCTGCCGTGGCGCAGCAGCTCCACAGCGGTAAAGATGCCGGCCGGGCCGGCACCGACGATGATCAGGTCGTAGTTGTTCATAATGTTTTCCTTTACTATTGATTTCAGTTACTCTCTTTTGTCAGCGGCCTGAGAGGACAAGCCCGTTAATCGTTTTCCTGCTCCACCTCCGCACTTTCGTCCACATGGTCCAGCTCCACGGCGGAAGCTTCCACGTCTGCGGGGGCAACATCCGGCGCAATGACGCCGTCGCCGTTCAGGTCCTCGCCCGTCACGGCCTCCAGCATGGACTGGGTCTCCGGGTGCAGCTTCAGGAACCGCTTCACCGCGATGACCGTGTACAGCGCACTCAGCAGGTTGAGCGAACCCTCCACGATCAGGATGACGCCGATGGCCATGACCAGCGTTTCCATGGTGCCGAAGGGGTCCACGATCATGATGACACCCAGCGCGATGCTGAGCACCGCCAGCAGCAAAAAGCCCTTCCAGCTCGGATACTCGCACCGGCGCAGTTCCAAGGCGTTCTGGATGCGGCCAAGGCTGTCAAAAATGACGAACAGGCCGAACACGATGGGCAGGATGCGCATCACGATGTCGCTGCGGATGATGAGGAACGCGCCCAGCCCCAGACACACAAGGCCGGAGATCAGGGTCAGTTGGCTCTGGAACACCCCGCGCTCCACCGCAAAATAGCGGATGAGCTGCACGGCCGCACAGGCCAGCACCACGCCGCCCAGCGCGTAGCAGACGATGTTGAGCGCGGTACCGGGGACCAGCAGCAAGAAGATGCCCAGCCCCAGATACAGGATGCTCATCAGCACGAGGTTCCATTTTAACTTCTTTCCCATAAGGCTCACGTTCCTTTCGGTTTTGTTAGTTGTACAGGGGAGCGATGATCTTCTTGTTGAGCTGCGCGAAGAAGGCGAAGCTCATCACCACGCTGACCAGCTCTGCGATGACGAAGGACCACCACACCATGTTCACGTTGCCGGTCTGGCTCAACAGCCATGCGGCAGGGATCAGCACCACCAGCTGACGGCAGATGGAAACGATCAGGCTGAACATGCCGTTGCCCAGCGCCTGAAACGACGAGGACAGGATGATGCTCATGCCGGCCAGCAGGAAGTGGAGGCAGATGATGCGCAGCGCCGGGATGCCGATGGCCAGCATGGCGTCGCTGGCGGCGAAGAAGCTCAGCAGCTTATCCGGTGCGAACTGGAACAGCAGGAAGCCGATCAGCATGATGCCCTCGGCATAGCACATGGCCAGCTTGATGGTCTTCTTCACGCGGTCAGGTCTGCGGGCACCGTAGTTGTAGCTGATGATGGGGACCATGCCGTTGTTCATGCCGAAGATGGGCATAAAGACGAAGCTCTGCAGCTTGAAGTAGACGCCGAAGACGGCGACGGCCGTGGCCGAGAAGGCCATCAGGATCTTGTTCATCAGGAAGGTCATCACGCTGCCGACGCACTGCATCGCAATGCTGGGCAGACCAACGATGTAGATCCGCTTGATGGCATCGGCGCTGGGGCGGAAGCCGTGCCAGTCGAGCTGGATGTCGGGGTTCTTCTTCAGGTTGAAGAAGATGGCCGCGCCCGCGCCGCAGAACTGGCCGATGACGGTGGCCACGGCTGCGCCGGTGGTGCCGGAAAGGGCTTCACCGCAGTAGCCGAAGATGAAGATGGGGTCCAGCACGATGTTGACGATGGCACCGATGAGCTGGCTGCACATGCTCAGGTTGGTGCGGCCCGTTGCGGCCAGCAGCTTTTCGCTCATGGTCTGCATAAACAGGCCAAGGCTGAACACCGAGCAGACGGTCAGGTAGCGGATGCCCTGCTGGGCGATCTCCGCATCGTTGGTCTGTGCATAGAAGTAGGGCTTCATGCAGGTCAGGCCAATGACAAAAAATACCGCAAAGCTGCAAAAGGCGAGGAAGATGCCGTTTTCGGCGGTCTTGTTGGCGCGGTACTGATCCTTTTCGCCGAGGCTCTTGGACAGCAGCGCGTTGACACCGACACCGGTGCCGACGCCGACCGCGATCATGACGTTCTGCAAGGAAAAGGCCAGCGAAACGGCGGTCAGGGCGCTCTCGCTGACGTGGGACACGAAGATGGAGTCCACGACGTTGTACAGCGCCTGTACCAGCATCGAGACCATCATAGGGACGCTCAGTTTGATGAGCAGGGGGTTGATGGACATGGTGCCCATGATGTTTTCCTGCGCAGCAGGGGAGGTTGTTTGCTTTGTTTCCACGATTACTCCTTATTGACGAATTTTCTCTATGCCTGAAACATGGGCAGGGTGCAAACGCACCCTACCCACGCAGCATCATTGTTTTTTGAGCGTTTCGGCTCAAATGGCTTGGCCGCTTACGTTTCGGCGGTTTCCATCGTCTTTTCCTTGGCAGCCACAGCGTCAAGGATCATCTTGACGCAGGTCTCGCGGCCAAGGGCGGCGTTGATGGCCAGATCGTAGTTGTGGGCATCGCCCCAGCGGTTCTGGGTGTAGTAGTTGTAGTAGGCAGCGCGGTTGCGGTCGGTCTTCTCGATCTCTTCCTTGATGCCCTTCTCATCGTGTGCCTTGACCAGCGGATCGGTCTTTGCCAGCTCACGGCGCCACTCCACCGGCGCGTAGATGAAGACGCGCAGCACATCCTTGCGCTCCCGCAGCACGTAGTCACCGCAGCGGCCCAGAATGACGCAGGGGCCTTCCTCGGCCAGCTGCTTGATGATGCGGCTCTGCAGGATGAACACCTGATCGCCCAGCGGCAGCTCGTTGCCCATGGTGTACAGGCTGTACAGCAG
>OCHL01000179.1_pt1 | contig 74330 bp, 81 predicted proteins | sample 1538421 | NCBI WGS metagenome assembly OCHL01 (sample SAMN04571690, study PRJEB22368) | human gut metagenome | biome: human gut; material: stool | host: Homo sapiens | place: Luxembourg | collected 2012-06-01 | reverse complement strand
CAAACTCTTCTGTCAGTCCGGCAAACACCACTGCCACATCCGCTGCCTTTGCGGCCGCTGCCGCTTCGGATACAAGCTGTGAATTGATCACATCCTTGCCCTTTTCGTAGCCCTGCGCATAGGTAACATCCACACCGAGAGAAACAAGGCAGTCATATGCATTATCCAGTTTTGTTGCGTTGATGACGGAGGAACCTGCGCCTTGGAATCTGGGTGATTTGGCAAGTTCGCCGATCACGGCGACCTTCTGGCCGGATTTGAGCGGCAGGATGCTCTCTTCGTTTTTAAGGAGCGTCATAGAGCCTTCTGCAACTCTCTGCGCAAGTTTATGGTGCGCCTCCACATCATATTTATAATTCTTTTCAAGATTCGGTTTGGATTTTACAATCAAATCCACAACGTTATCCACACGCTCATCCAGCACTTTGATATCCAGATCACCGTTCTTAACCGCGTCTATAATCTTTTGGGTATTGAGCGTGCCGGAGGACGGCATTTCCAGATCCGTGCCGTTTTCAAGGCCGGGGATTCTGTCTACCGAAGCGCCCCAGTCCGTAACCACAAGGCCTTCAAAGCCCCATTCGTCTCTTAAAACATCCTGCTGGAGCCATTTGTTTTGGGACGCGTAAACGCCGTTGATCCGGTTATAGGAATTCATCACCGTCCACGGCTGGGATTCTTTCACGGCAATTTCAAACGCCGGGAAATAGATCTCACGTAAAGTGCGTTCATCGATGATCTCGTCTATTACCATTCTAAACGCCTCCTGCGAGTTGCAGGCAAAGTGCTTAAGCGATGCGCCGATGCCTTTGCTTTGTATCCCTTTGATTATCCAAGCGGCGCTTTTCCCTGCAAGCAGCGGATCTTCTGAGAAATACTCAAAGTTTCTGCCGCACACGGGCGAACGCTTAATGTTTGTGCCCGGGCCGAGGATTACGGAAACCTTTTCCGCAAGGCATTCCTGCGCCATGGCCTGCCCCTCTTCGTACCACAACTTTTCATCCCAGGAACAGGCGGATGTTGCCGCCGGCGGGAAACAGGTGGTGGAGACTGTGTTGCCAAGACCGATTTTTGTTTTGTTCCTGTTTTTAGTGTCCTGTTTTCTGAGCCCGTTTGGGCCGTCCGTGATCATGATCTTCGGCAAGCCGAGTTCTTTTGCCTCTTCAAGATGCCAGTAATCGTAGCCCGAAACAAATCTTGCCTTTTGCTCAAGGCTCATTTTGTTTACGATGTCTGCATGCTTCATAAATTTTACCCTCCGAAAGAATTAAGAGATGATGCCGGGCATAATCTCTCAGTTTATGATTTGTTTATATTATATATTAAAATACGGAGGAATACAAGCAGAAAATGGCATGAAAGCAAAATTCCGCCGTCTTTAAATAAGGCGGCAGATCGGCTCTGCTTGCAGCGCGCTCAGCGGCAAACGCTTTAAATTCAGCCAAAGGCAGCAGGGCGCGAACTTCCCGCCGATGCATCCGTGGTGCCGCTGCCACCAAAACCCGGTTGTGGATGACTGGGATAAATGGCTTGATGATTATGAGCGAAGGCATACAAAAAATAAGCGTTCCGAAAAAATATTGAATAATATTTCCGATTATGATAATATAAACAAAATAAAAAGTTTTGAGAAACAAGGATTACATTATATAGGAAAGATAGACAAAACAATTTATCAATGTGCAACTGATGAAATTCTTACTGATGAGGTTATAATAACACAAAAACAAATTGAGCATATAAGATTAAGGCATCCGGATGATTATGAACGATATGGTTCATATCTGTCGGAAATTGTTCGTTCACCAGATTACATTATTGAAGCCAACAAACCTAATAGTGTTTTAGTGCTAAAAGAAATAGAGGTTGCCGGAGAAAAATTTAAACTTATTGTTCGTTTTTTAACAGGACAGGATAGTTCCAATTACAAAAACTCAATAATTACTTTTATGAAAATAGACAGTAAGGAATGGAATCGATTGTTAAGAAACAAAAAAATTCTTTACAGAAAAGAATGAATTTGATATAATAAGCATATGATAAATAGGGTTGTTTGAGGTGGAGGAATTCGTACAGTCCACACGCCGATGGTACTGACAAGGCACAGCCTGAGAGACGCAGGAGAATTGTACGCCTGCCAAACAACCAAATTAAGGCTACTTTGATAATAAATCATAGTAGCCTTTCCTTTTAAATTAATATTTTTTGTTAAGCACCATGCAGAGGCACGGTGCTTTTCTTGTACCCATTTTGAGGTTCAGCGATGATAAATGTAACAATGGAACAGGGCATAATAACGGCAAGCGGGCACGCAGGTTATGCGCCGAATTTTTCGCATAAAAAAGCCGCCTTTTCAGGCGGCTCGATTTTGCAGAAATCAGCATTATTTCAGGAATTTGATCAGTTCCAGTGCGGCGCCGATATCGCCGTCCACCTTCAGCTTGCCAAGGGTAAACGCCTTTACCGGATCCAGTTTGCCGTTGATCAGTTTGATCAGATTATCCGCGCTTGCAATCAGGATGGCATTACGGTCATAATACTCATAAGGCTCAATATGGATCTCTCCGTTTTTGATTTCCACATAAAAGATGCCCTCCGGCTTGCCCACGATATTGATCTGAAACGCAAGCGTGCCGCTGACGGAACTGACATCCGTATCTTTAAATCTTTCCCTAAAGGCTTCTACAACCTGTTCATAAGTTAAAGCTGCCATACATGACCTCCGTAAAAATAGTATACTTTATTTTAGCACACCGGCAGGTTGAATTCAACAGCCTGAGACCAGATATTTTGCCCGGCAGAAATCAGCTTTTATCCTTGCTGCGTGAAATCAGCGCAACGATCAACCCAGCCATCATGGCAACGGTAACGCCGCCTGCCATGGCGGAAAAGCCGCCTGTAATCACGCCTGTAAAGCCTTTTTCCCTTACAGCCTCTTTCACGCCGTTTGCGAGCGAATTGCCGAAACCCGTTAGCGGTATCGTGGCGCCGGCACCGGCGAAATCCACCAATTTATCATAAACGCCAAACGCGCCCAGCAAAACGCCGAGGCAGACAAAGAGCACAAGAATCCTTGCCGGGGTCAGTTTTGTATTATCAATCAGGATCTGGCCGATCACGCAGATCAGCCCGCCAACTATGAATGCCTTTAAAAAGATCATAAAAAATCACCTGCTGATAGTTTTTGCCCCAGCAGGTGTAATATTCCTTAAAAAATCAAATTTTTATTTTTGTTCTTTTCGTTGTTTCTCGATCGGATCCGTTCACGCCATTCGTAAACAAACCATATTTGAAAGCCGAAATTTTTTGCGCAAAAGCGATAAAACCGCCGGCCAAAGATCAGCCAAGATCAATCGGGTTTTTATTATCCATTTTTGCTTTTCTGCCGTATTTCTCCTCAAAGCCGGGATTAATGTAATCCTCAACAACCTTGCCGTCTCTGATTCTGATCACGCGCTCTGCCTGTTCGGCGATCTCATTATCGTGGGTGATTACAATTACGGTTCTGCCGTCATCCTTCAGGTTATGCAGGATCTGCATAACATCTTTTGTGGACCGGGTATCCAGATTGCCGGTAGGCTCATCGGCAAGGATCACGGGCGGCGCGGCTGCGATCGCTCTGGCTACCGCAACTCTCTGCTGCTGGCCGCCGGACAGCGCCGCGGGCAAATGGTGCATACGCTCTTTCAGACCTACTTTTTCCAGCGCGGCAATGGAAAGCTCGCGCCTTTCCGCTTTGGGAACGCCGCGGTACACAAGCGGAAGTTCCACATTTTCAAGCGCATTGAGCGAGGCGATCAAATTAAAGCCCTGAAAGATAAAGCCGATCTGCTTGTTGCGGATCTCGCTCATCTCATCATCCGTAAGATCCTCTACAAGCCTGCCGTTGATATAGTATTCACCGGAGGTGGGAACATCAAGAAGCCCCAGCATATTCATCAGCGTGGATTTGCCCGAACCGGACTGACCGATGATTGCCACAAATTCGCCCTCATCAATCGTGAGAGAAACGCCGTCCAAAGCGTTTACCTGGTTTTCACCGGGGTTATATATCTTATACACATTGCGAACATCAATAAGGTGCATCATACTCTTCCTTTACAAATAGTATATTTAAATATTACAGATAATTATATAATTTGTCAAGTGATTTGAATAATAAAATAGAATTGTTTAACAATAGTTAATAGTAATTTAAAAAAGGTGAGAAAAATGGGAATAAGCAAAAACGAATACAGCAAAATGACGGATAAGGCAAGCGGGGATTCCCCCAAGGTCTTAAACAGCATAAAGGCTTTTCTTTTCGGCGGCGCCATTTGCTGTTTCGGGCAGGTGCTGAATGAACTTTTCCGTATGGCGGGGCTGAACGGAGACGAGATCAAAATTGCAACGCCGTGCATTCTGATCATCCTTACGGCGATACTGACGGGGCTTGGTGTGTTTGACAAGATCGCAAGGCACGCAGGCGCGGGAACGATCGTTCCCATAACGGGCTTTGCCAATTCCGTAGTCTCCCCAGCGCTGGAATTTAAGCAGGAGGGTCTGATCCTCGGCACTGCCGCGCAGATGTTTACCATTGCCGGCCCCGTTATAGTATACGGCACGGCAAGTTCCGTTATTTACGGGCTGATCATTTATATCTTTAAATTATACTAAATAAGCAAAAGCTCTGGCTGCCGCGTGCTGATTTCACACGGCAACCGGAGCCCCTTCCAGTTTCAAGCAGCTGCAAAGGCTGCTTTTTTTGTATCATTCCGAAACATCAAACGATTCAAGCCGTTTCAGCCTGAAAACATCCCGCGCCGCCCATACTGCCGCGCCGGACAGCAGCGACGCACCTGCTGCAAGGCAGATTTTTGCATCCCCGCCGGCAACATCATTTACATATCCCATGCCTATAACCGGGATCAGGCAGAGAAAAATTCCCGTTATGCTCATCACGAGCTGCCCCACGCCTTTATATATTCGGTTCATATAAAGGTTATGGGCGCCGAATATACCGAGCGTGCAGGCAAGTTTTCGGGCAGTTTTGATATTCTTTTTCTTTTGCGCTTTTGCCGTTTCGCAAGGGTAAACCGGATAAAAAGAAGTAAAATTGGAAATGAAAAGCAGCACCAAGGCAAGCCACAGCGGCACCAGTTCCAAAAGCCCGCTTTTTCCAAGTGTAAACTGAACGGTGATCATGCCGGCAAGGATTAGAATAACAAGAAATGTAGTGATCCTGTACTTAATATGCTTTTTATAGTTATGTATAAAAAACATCAGTATCGCGATAGAATTGAGCGCAATGAAGATCAGCGTGGCAATAAGATGCGCCGTCTGCTCCCAGCCCCAGTCATTGATAAACACAACGCCGGGCATAAAGAAAATGGCGGCAATTGCAAAAGCGGTGCCTACCCTGCCGGGATACCCGAATTTTTTGTAAAGATAGATGATATTCAAGAAGAACGCCGCGGCGGTCAGCACACCCCACATCAAAAAGCCGTGTGGATAATCATAGCCGAGCCAAGAAAGCGTATTATCCGTTTCCGCAGGATTTCTGATAAAACCGAATATAACATTATAAACGAGCGCCATAGTCAGCACAACCATGGACATCGTTTTGTTGGGCGCTTTGAAAGCCCCGATTTTTCCGTAATCGCTCATAACACACCTCCGCGAACCGTTTTCAGGTTCATCATAACAGATCAGCCGCCAAAAAGGAAGCGATTTTAATAATGGAAACCGTTTTGTAATCTCTTCGCAAAAGCAAAAGAACGTTCTGCCCTCATCATTAAACAAAACGGTTTTGCATATTTACCATGCCGGAGTATGGGAAGACATCCCGTTTTCGCCTGTTTCAGGATCTTTTTCAGCGTAATGCCGCGCGAACCCATGCTGATATTAAACAAAACGCGAACAGGATACCCGTAAATCTATAATAATCATGAAAAAATCACATCGCTTTTAAATATAAATCATACGCGTATCCATACCCCTCATATTCTTCGTATTTTCCGGCAAGGATACAATGAAACCCAAATTCCTTGTAAATATGTATCGCTCTTGCGTTATCGTCCTCAACGCCAACAGTAAATTCGGAATAACCTTTTGCGTAAAGTCTGCTGATTACCTCTTGCAACAGGAATTTGCCGTAACCTTTACCCTGATACTTTTTAAGAACACGAAAAGCATAAAGATATACGCGCTTGCCGGGAATCACTTCCTGCTCGTCGTTACTTTTATATTTTACACGAAGTTCGCCAATAACTCTGTTGCCCTTAAAAAGACCGAAAACATCTATTTCGCCGTTTTCTATTTTTTGGGTATTTTCTTTGATCATGCCCGCCTTATTTTTATATTTGAACAAATCAAAAAGCAACGGCAGATCGTTTACTGATACTGTTTTTATTTGCAGATTTTTCATATAGCCATTCCGAAACGCTTTAAAATTCACACTTTTTTCATTACGTTCATCACGAGATTTTTGTGTTGCGTAAGGTTTTCCGTTTGGCATTCACCTTGGTGCCGATACAAATGAATGAATCGACTGCATATACAAGATGAACTGCGCTTATTTACTTTTGCCGAGGAGCCAGTTAAGCCATTTTTCTTTTCTGTAAAAATGCCCGCACATGCCGTGCCCGTATTGATTCCAGCGGGTGTATATAACATCAGACCCGGCTTTTTTCAGAGCGTTATAAAATTGATCATCGCTTTTGATTGAAACCACCTTGTCATCGCTTGCGTGAGCCATCCAGATAGGGATAGATGAGATGGAATCAAACGCTTTTTCATCCGCTATGATTTTGCCGTGGTATTCGCCCATTGTTTCCACAGCCGCCGCAATCAGCTGCGGGTGGCGGAACAGGAAGTTCCAAACAAGCCCGCCGCCGAATGAAGAGCCGTAAATATATATTCTTTTGCTGTCAACCCCATAGGATTCAATTAAATATTTAATTATATCTGCGCAGTTATCCGCATAAGCATCCCTCAGTTCAGATTCTGTATTATAATTGCACAGGCGCACATACTGCGGAACAAGGATATTACATTTTTTCGGCAGAAAGCGATAACCGCAGGCGGTAAAGAAAAATTCAAACAGGGGTTTAAAATTATCACGCCCAATTGTTCCCGCGCCGCCGAAATATATAACAAGCGGTTGGTTTTTTATACCTGCTTTTTTAAATCTGAACAAAACGGCGTCATTACCTTTTAAATAAATAAATCTTTCAAATCCTGCCGAGCCGCTGAACTTATTCACAGTGTTGCTGCCAAACCGGCGCGCCATATTTTTTTGATAATCTTTATTTTTCCTAACCTCTTTTACAAGGCGCAAAGTTTGCTTTACTACCCTTTTTGGCATTCCGGGCGGGTATTTTTCGCCCTTTTCCGTGCGGTCATTATAAAGCCTGTAATAATAGCCATCCTCGCCAAAAGCATAAATGACGCTATTTTTAATGACTTCCAATCCGCCGGAATCGCGCATATAATCAACATAATTTTCGTCATTAAAACTGACCTTAATCAAATCGCCGTTTTGGTATTGCTGTGTTATGTATTTTTTAGATTCCTCATAGTGTAAATCCGTATATTTTGAAGTGTAAAGAAAATAGTTCATAAAAGTTCCTTTGCGCACCGGCTTTAGCAAAATGCCGTCAAAGATCCGTATTCTATCGCTGTACTGCGGTAGCTTTCTGCTTTCATCATAGCACACATAAGAAAAATTGTCCATAAAATAAGACCGCTTAATGACAGTTAAGCGGTCACAGACTGTCGATAAAGTCGGCAGGAACGTGCAAATCGGAATTTAAAAATAGATTTTGTTTTCTTGCACATTAATGTCAATCATAAAATCGTTTCCATAAGACAGAATTTAGAAAAGAATAAAAACCGCACAGTTGTGCGGTTTTTTGCACTTTCTGCCTTTTGCTCGGGGGAAGTACCTATGTACGTCCTCCCTCGCAAAATGCAAAATCCTGCTCGCTTTCTCGCAGTCTCCTCAGCGTGTAGAACTGCATTTTTTCTAAATGAACACCTTTTTCTACACGCTGAGACCGCTTAATGACAGTTAAGCGGTCATAACGGGATTTTGTAAAAATCATTTCAGTTGTTTTAAAGAAGACTTATCCGGCGCGGCGATCAAAAGAACTGCCTGAAGCACCAGAAATACAACGGCAATTACCCGGATTGCCGTTATGACTGCGTAAAGCGAATTTACAACTTTCTGAAAAGTGCCCATAACTTTAATATTGTTTTTAAGATCCATACTACACCTCCAAAAGCACAGCGTGGGCAATGCCCGGAATAGGCTGACCCTGCTTGCTGGATGTGGGAGACATTAACGCGCCCGTGGCAACAAACAGCACTTTCTTCAGATTGCCGGAACGCATCCGTTTTAAAATATGAGAACACAGAACGGACGCGCTGCATCCGCAGCCGGAACCGCCGCTGTTGACATCCTGCTCCTCCAGATCAAAGACCATCAAACCGCAGTCATAATGAACTTCCCGAATATCCAGCCCATGCTCCTTTTCCAGCAGTTCATAAAGCAGTTTGGAACCTGTGCTGCCGAGATCTCCGGTGAGGATCATATCATAATCCTGCGGCGCAGTATTCGTATCGCACAGAAAATCATAGATCGTCTTTTCCGCAGCCGGCGCCATGGCGGCGCCCATATTATTCGCGTCCGTAATTCCGAGATCGCAGATCGTGCCGATTGACACAGCCGGAATTTTGATGCCGCTGCCCTTGTTTTTGACCACTGCGCAGCCGGCGCCCGTTACAGTCCACTGGGCTGTTGGCGGTCTCTGCCCGCCGTATTCAAGCGGAAAGCGAAACTGCCTTTCGCTGGAGCAAAAATGGCTGGACGTGCCGGCGGCAATACACTGCGCGCCGCCGTCCACGAGCATAGCCCCGATGCTGAGCGAAAGCGCCATTGTGGAACACGCGCCGTAAAGCCCTATGGACGGCATCATTAAATCTTTCAGCGCAAAGGAACTGCCCATACACTGATTGAGCAGATCTCCGCTCAAAACAAAATTCACCTCTGACGGCGCAGTATTCGCATTACTGAGCGCACGTATAATGGCATCGTGCAGCATTGCAGATTCGGCAAGTTCATACGATTCCTGCCCCATGGTTGTATCTTCAAAGATCGCGTCAAAATCAGCGGCAAGCGGCCCTTCGCCCTCTTTTTTTCCGCATACGCCCGCCGAACCGATAATGACCGGCGGCCTGCTGAAAAACGCGGTTTTGCCCTTTATTTGCATAAAAAAACACCTCGGGTTTATTTTGCCCGAGATGTTTTGTTTTATAGTATCCGTTTTTTGATTTATGCCGCCTAAACGGCAGGAATTTTTTTGAAATTTTTATTCAAAATAATACACGCGTGTTTCGTAAGGGCGCATTTTGAACCCGTTGCCCTGAACCGTGGGATTTTTATAATTACACAGCAAGGGCGTACCTTTTTCCAGATCAAAGCCCTTTGGCGCCTCAAACGCAACATTTTCTTCTGTAAAGGAATTGATTACAAGCAGACGCTTGCCATTATAATTTCGCTCATAAACATAAAGTTTATCCGAATTTTTATAATGCTCCTTATAATCGCCCCAAATTGCAACATCATTTTCCTTTTTGAACTTGATCAGCGCCCTGTAATGATTGAGGATCGAATCCGGGTCGTTTTCCTGTGCCGCCGCATTGATTTCTTTATAATTCGGATTCACATAAAACCACGGCGTGCCCGTTGTGAAACCGGCATTCTCCTCTGCGCTCCACTGCACGGGTGTGCGCGCATTATCCCGCGTGGATTTAAACGCAAGTTCCGCGCACAGTTTTTCCGGAAGATGCATCTTTTCCCTTGCGGTTTTGTAGTTATTCTGCACAAAGCAGTCCACATAATCCGAAACGCTGTTGAGGCGGATATTCGTCATACCGATCTCCTGCCCCTGATAGATAAACGGCGTGCCCTGCTGAAGCATATACATATTTGCAAGCATTTTGCCAGATTCCACACGGTATTTTTCACTGCCGTAGCGGGAGATGATACGCGGATGATCATGGTTTTCAATATAAAGGGTGTTCCAAGCCTTGCCGTTCAATTTTTCCTGCCACCTGGAAAAAGCGTGTTTCATTTTTTTCAGATTAAATTTGGTTTGCAGATAATCCATCAGGATACAATCCGCATCCATATGCTGAAAATGGAACATGAGATCCAGTTCTCTGTTTTCCCCGCCTATGTATTTCAGCGCGTTTCCCGGCGTCATCATCGGCGCCTCGCCAACGGTAAAGCAGTCATACTGATCCGTGACCTCCCGGTATTCACGCAGATACTCGTGAACATGCGGGCCATCCATATAATGCTCTATGCCGCACGCGGTGGGGATCGGAAAGCCGTTTGGCAGACCTTCTTTTTTGGAGATAAAGGTAATCACGTCTTCCCGGAAACCATCCACACCCAGATCAAGCCAGAAACGGAGGATATCCTTGACTTCCTGGCGCACGTTCGGGTTATCGTGATTCAGATCCGGCTGCTTTTTGGCAAATACATGCAGGTAGTATTCATCGATATCTTTTTCATATTCCCAAGCGCCGCCCTCAAAGCAGGAGAGCCAGTTGTTGGGCGGACGTTTCCCCCTGCCCTTACGCCAGAAATAATAATCATGATACGGCGAGGAGGGATCTTTGGACTTTCGGAACCATTCATGTTCATCCGAAGTGTGGTTCACAACCAGATCCATAATCACTTTCATGCCGCGCGCATGCGCCTCATCCAGCACCTGCTTAAACAGATCCATATTTCCGTATTCCGGGCTGATATTGCGGTAATCAGCAATATCATAGCCGAAATCGGCGTTCGGCGAAGGATAGAGCGGCGAAAACCAGATGCAGTTGATGCCGAGGCTTTCCAAATAATCCATTTTGCTGAGCACGCCCTGCAGATCGCCGATGCCGTCTCCGTTGCCGTCACAAAACGAACGCGGCCAGATCTGATACACAACAAGATTTTTAAACCAGTCTTTCATAAAATTCACCCCTTAAGATGATTATAGCAAATAAATCCCGGCAGAACAACCGATAATCCGAAATAAATCGAATCATTTAAGTGCAAAGGGATCAGCGGTCATTCTTTTTATCGTGCTTTTCCTGCTTTTTTCTGGCCCTTTCGGCTTTGAGTTTTTCTTTCATTGCCTTTTGCTCTTCTTTTAAGGCTTTTTCTTTTTCCTCTTCCAGCCGTGCCTCTTCCTGCGCTCTGCTTTTGGCGTCATCATAAAGCGCTTTAATATCTTCGTAATGGCGGTAATTTTCCGCCTGCTTAATCAGTTTTACGGCGTCGATATAAGGCTTGGCAAGTTTGTTGTAATAAGAGTTGTCGTCCGTTGCCTTTTTGATCTCGGCGTCAATCTCTTTTTTCTCTTTTTTAAGCCGCTCACGCTGTGCCTTTAAGTTTTGCACTTCTGCGGCATTTTTTGACTTCTTTGCCTGCTTGATCTGCTCTTCCAGCCCGGTGCGCGCCTCCAGATTTGCATCTTCCTTTTCAAACAGGGATTCAAACACGGAAGTATCAAACGCCTCTATATGGCCGCCGTGCTTTTTCTCAATGATCTTTTTGCTGTAGATCCTGTTTTTGGCGGATTCGATTGCGGAAGAACGCTCTTCTTTTTGCAGTTTGGTTTCTTTCGGCATTGCCTTTGCCTTTCCAAGAATGCTCTGCAGTTTTTCATAAGAATCGGCAGTTAAGCCGTCCAGCCCGGCGGCGGCAAGCTGCTGCGCCTCCTTGAGTTTAAACTTCCACTCTTCCTTATCAAATTTTCTCATTTCTTCCATAACGATCTTGGAGATCTCGATCGTATCATTATACTCTGCAGCGCCCTTGTATAATTTTCTGGCATCCTTTCTTGCCTGTTTTGTTGGAGCGGATTTGATTGCGGCTTTCATCTTTTTCAGATCTTTCGGCTGCGCGTTTTCAAACTGCGCGGATTCCTCGATCATATCGATCGTTTCCACAATATCACGGTCTCTGAGAACATGGTTTCCGTAATCCTCAAACAGAGCGCGCACTCTGAGCACCTTAATGATGCCCCGCTGGCGGATCTCCGTCATATCATAAAAGAAATACGGTATAACATTCATCACCGCGCCGACAACGGAAAGAATAACGATAACTGTGAAAACTTCCTTAAAAATATCCGGCAGATACAAAACGTTATACGGTGACTGGCTCATATCCGCAGCCGTTTTTCCGGTGATCTCCACAATCTCGCTCATGCGCTCTTTCAGCACGGTATCGTTGATACCCATGCTTTGGTATACGGACGGAACCACACTGCTGGTTGCAAGCGTAACAACCGTGCCGATCAGGCCGACGGTGGAGAACATGCCGTCAATCCGCTCACCGGTTATGTACTGCTGATAATCACGCATATCTGCATTCATTGCCGGGGTCAGTATAACACCGAACGAGGTCATCAGATAATTCATAAACAGAACAACGGCGATTGCCCAGATCATATTTTCCGGTTCTGACCGGACAACGGGATAGAGCAGCGATAGAAATATGGCGTTTAAAATATTCGTTACGATAACGACCTTTTTCTTGCCCCATTTGCGGATTGCGAACGGAGCGGCAAGCATGCCCCAAAGGCTTGCGTTGCCGACGAAAAGACCGAGAAAGCTGAATGCGCCGGCGGAAATATCGCCCTTGCTGTGGTATTCATAGCACCAGTTGATCATCTGGCCGTAAGTGGTTTCCAGAAATCCCACCCAGCCGGCAAGGGAAATGACCCAGAACAGTTTGTTTTTTGCCACTGCCTTGAGCGCATCCCAGAATTTAATACGGATAACATGGGTTTTCGCCTGCACGATCTTTTCCTGCGTATTGGCGTAAATATAAACGGAACAGATAATGCCGATAACGGCAAACGGCGGATAAAGCACCCTATACACATTCATATCGGTAATAGAGCCGTCCTCCGTTACCAAGGACGCAACGAGCGGCAGAACCGCCGTTGCGATGGACGGTGCAAGAGAATACACAACGGATTTGATTGTTAAAACATCCGCCCTTTCCTGCGTATCCGGCGAAAGCACCATGATCAGGTTTTCATATGCCTCATAGAAAAACATATAAAAGAACTGGATGCCGATATTGAACAGAAGCACGATAATGCCTTTGATGATTTGGCTTTCAATCTTTTCATACGGCACCATGACCATACCGATCACGATTGCAGCGGTTGGAAACGCCATATACAGCATATAAGGTCTGTATTTACCCTGCTTACTGCGGGCGTTATCAATAATATTTGCGCGGATCGCGGTTGCAGGAAACGAAATAATAATGGAGACGGCATACAGCAGATACATAAAATTCGGCTCTATGCCGATGGCATTGCCGATGATCAGATTTGTTGTGCTGAGCGTTAACTGCTGAATACAGTAGATCAGAAAATACATACCGATTCCGCCTACCGAATATGCCGTAATCTCCTTAAACGGCATATATCTGCCGGGCATGGGATGGTTCCAGTACACCCGGGCGTCTGAAACGAATTTGCGAATTTTGTCTACATTCAAAATTCACCCCTCCTTACTATAAAAACCTATTTATATTATAACACTGCGCCGAAACGCAAACTATTCTCTAAATGCCCAAAAAAGCGGTCTGTTTTTTAATCAATATGCGAATTGAATTTCCGATTCAGCGGTCTAAATTTCCGATTTTTGTATGTTGTGTTTGTGAAATAAAGAACAAAAAAAACGGCTCTGCCGAATGGCAAAGCCGCAAACAGAATACAGGATTAAATTATATTACACGGTTAAAATATTACACGGTTAAAAGACTGCGACGTTTCTTTTTTATAAAAAACGGAAGGGCAAATAAAAGTGCTTTGCAAATATTATCTGCAATCATGCAATACCAGACCGCATTAAGGCCAAGCCCCCAAACGCGAACACACAGAAACGTGAACAGGATCCTGACCGCCCACATACCTGCCGTTTCCACAAAAAAGGCGTAACCCGTGCGGCCAAGGCCGTAAAATATACCCTCCAGCACCACCATCAGCCCAAAAAACGGCTCTGAAAACGCCACGATCTTCAGCATGGCGGAACCGAGTTCAACCACACGTTCGCTTGGTGTAAACAGGCGCATCAGCAATGTGGAGCCAAAATAGAGCAGAATGCCGCTTAAAACCATAACGGCAACGGTCAGAACCACGCTGAGCCGGCTGACTGCCTTTAATTTTTGCGCATTGCGCTCTCCCCTTGCGTTGCCCACAAGCGTGGAGGCGGCGGAGCGCAGCCCGTAACCCGGAACATAAAAGATTTCCTCTGCGGTTACGGCAATCGAATGCGCGGCAAAAACCGTTGTGCCCATACCGGAAACGAGACTTGCAAAAACAACATAGCCAAGGCAGGAGGCAACGCTGCTGCCAAACACGGGCAGACCCACGCCCGCATATTCTTTGAGCACAGCCTGATCCGCCCGTGTTTTGGCAAGGCGCCATTTCAAATCCTTGTTTTTATGGCAGGAACAGAGCATTAAAATGCCCGAAAGCGCATAGGAAAGCGCAGACGCGACTGCCGCGCCCTCTACACCAAGTTCAAAGGTATAGATCAAAAGATAGTTCATCACGATATTCAGCCCGTTCGCGGCGGCGCTTATGATCATAGGCGTCTTAGTGTTTCGCACCGCACGCAGGGCATACCCCATAACAGACGAAACCGAGCGGAACACAAGCGGCAGGCTGATGATGAAGAAATAACGTGAAGCCGTGGGGCATATTGCCGGCTCCGCACCCATCCAGACGGGAATAAACGGGCTGAGCGCCACCGACGCGGCGCCCAGAACGATCCCCGCGCCTACGGCAAGAAGAAACGCTTGGCGGCAGAGTTTTCTGACCTGCTCTGTATCCCCGGCGCCGTAAGCTTTGGATATAAGAACAAGCGCTGCCGTGCCGATCGCGGACGGAGCGCTGTTTACAAGCCATGTTACATTGGTGGTGATGCTTACGGACGCCGTTGCCTGCTCACCGAGCCTGCCCACCATTGCCGTATCCACATACTGCAGCAGTGTGGACAGGATCTGCTCTATTACAGTTGGAAACGAGAGAAAGATCAGTGTTTTTAAAAGCCTGCCGTTTCCTCGATTTACTAATTTACTTTGATTCATAGATTCCAGATACGCTTGCTGTATTCAGGCACAGACCGTTTCAATGCTGCCGGTAACGGTGATCTGCGCTTTTGCGTTTTCATCGTCAAGGATCACTTCTCCCACCGCCGGCACACTGATCTTGCCGGAATACGGGTTTTTAATGCTTATAACAGGCGTTGTGATCTCCGCCTCCACATCCGATCTTTCAAAGCAGAGATCGGTATCGATCATCTCGCAATTCACGAGTTTCAGACCTTTGCAGTAGCAAAACGGCTGCGTGCCGATGATCTTGCAGTTGATCAGCGTTAAATTTTCCGAGTACCACGCAAGATACTCCCCTTTTACAAGGCTGTTTTTCACCGTTACATTATGCGAATGCCAAAACGCATCCTTCGTATCAAAACTGCAGTCCTCAAACACGGCGTCTTTGATATACTGGAAAGAATATTTGCCTTTGAAATCCACATTTGTAAAATGCAGATTCTCACTGCGCATCATAAAATACTCGGACTGCGCCGCGCAGTTTTTCATGTTTATATTTTTTACAGACCAGCCAAATTCGGGAGAAACGATATCGCAGTTTTCCATATTGACATTACTGCATTCCCGAAGCGCTTTAATGCCGTGCAGTTTTGTGGAGCGGATCTCGATGCCGTTCGAATACCAGAGCGCCGCGCGGCAAAGTTCCGTCATATCGCAGGAATCGATTTTTAGATTTTCATCATGCCAGAAAGGATAGCGAAGGTTGCAAAACGTATGATACACCTCCACATTTTTGCTCTCTTTCAGTGCGCTCTCGCCGTCCGCAGGGCCGTCAAACGCACAATTTTTAAGTACAACGCCGTCGCTGCCGTAAAGCGCGCGTTCTTCATCAAATTGCTCATTCTCAAATGTTTTCATACTTGGTCCTCCTTATACTCATTCTATGCTATGCCTGATCATTAACCTTTTATAATTTGTTCTATTCAGAACAGGCATTTACGATCTGGTTTACCATGCGCCAGTAAATGCTTGTGGCGCCCTCATAATTGCTTGTCATAGCGATAACAAGCTGAAGATCCGGAACAACAAAGATATACTGACCCGCGTGCCCCTGTGCAAAATATGCCGGGTAATCGTGATCCCCAAAGGTGCGCACCCACCACTGGTAGCCGTAATCGGCGGAGCCGGAATCACGTTCAAACTGAACGGTTGTAGACTGTGTGACCCAGTCCTGCGAAACCAGCTGACTGCCCTGCCATTCGCCGCCGTTTAAATACAGCATGCCGAATTTTGCCATATCATAAATATTCTTGGAAACGCCGTTGCCGCCGTCCGAAATGCCCTGCGCATCCGCAGAAACGCTTGCGCTATTCATTTCCATCGGATCAAACAGATATCGTTTGCCGAATTCCTCCAAAGTCATTCCCGAAGCCTGCTGCAGGATCGCGCTTAAAAGATGCGTATTGCCCGTGGAATAGTTAAAAACGGTACCGGGACGGGAAGTGACCGAACGATCCAGAATGTACTGCACCCAGTTTGCCGAAGAACGCCAGTCATACCAATCTGCGGTATCGCTCATATCGATGCCCGAAGTGTGGGTAAGCAGATGGCGGATCGTAATCTCCGCCCAATATCCTCCGTTTTCAAGCACTTGGGGAAAATAAGTTGAGATCGGAACATCCACACTTTCAATCAGCCCCATATCCACAGCGATACCGATCAGCGCGCTCGTAACGCTTTTAGAAGCGGAATTCAGCACAAACACGCTGTTTTCGTCATACCCATCCTTATAGTATTCATCCACGATATAACCGTTTCTTACAATAACGGAGGAAAGAAGCGGAAAGGAATCAAACGTTTCGTGCACATCATTCAGAACAGCGGGATCTACGCCCTGATTTTGCGGGCTGTCCTTTTGCCGCTGCCAGACAGGCGGCGCGGCGGTTGTAGAAACCGTTGTGCCGGATGTTTGTGGTTCAGTGCTGTTTACATTTTGCCTTGCGCAGGCACAAAACGAAAAGAGCATTACCAAAATAAAACATGCCGCAATCCGTTTTTTTCATAAAAACACCCCTTAATGTTAAACTGACAGGCGGCTTTCCACCGCAACATCAGTTTAACACCAAAGGGCATCTATAGCAAATACTTATTTTGAATAGCCGTTTATAACTTTTTTCTATATCTGAAAAACTTCAGATCAGCGGCGCAGCACGCCGTTCTCATTCGCTTAACCACTTACGGTCAGCCAAGGATCTCTTTGAGGATCTTTGTAACTTCCGCCGCAGGCGCTTTGCCTTTTAACGCGCGCATGCACTGGCCGATCAGGAAGTTGAACGACTGGGATTTGCCGCCTTTATATTCCTCCACCGCTTTCTGGTTGCCCGCGATCACTTCCTCCACAACGGATCGGATTGCGCCGGTATCCGAAAGCACTTCCATATTATGCGCTTTTACATAATCGGCGGGGATCACATCTTCCTCAAAAACAGCCTTAAAAACTTTTTTCGCGGAATCACGGCTGATCTTATTGGAATTTAACAGATTGATGATCTCGCCTAAGGAATCCTGCCTGAAATGCATATTTTCCGGCAGGGTCTGCGTATCGTTAAGCATCTTCATCAACTCGCCCATGATCCAGTTGGCGCTGTCTTTGGGATTGCCGGTGATCTCAACCGTTCTTTCAAACAGGCGCACATAATAAATGCTGGAACAGATCATGGAAGTATCATATTCGGAAAGGCCAAGCTGCGTCATATAACGCTCCTTTTTCGCGTCCGGAAGCTCAGGCAGTGTTTTCCGAATCTTTTCAACATATTCCTCCGTAAGGCAGACGGGCGGAATATCCGGATCCGGAAAATATTTATAATCCTGCGCGTCTTCCTTGCTGCGCATAGCGTGGGATTCGCCCTTGGCGTCATCCCATCTTCTGGTTTCCTGAACAACTTTGCCGCCGTCTTCAATGATCTCCTGCTGGCGGCGCGCCTCACTTTCAATGGCATTATGGATCGCCTTGAAAGAATTGATATTTTTCATTTCCGTTCTGGTGCCGAGTTGATCCGAACCCTTTTCCATAACGGAAACGTTTACATCGGCACGCAGGGAACCCTCCTGCATTTTACAGTCTGACACACCGCAGAACTGCAGGATATCCCTGAGTTTTTCAACATACTGCACAGCCTCGTCCGCAGAGGCAATATCCGGCTCAGAAACGATCTCCAAAAGCGGCACGCCGCAGCGGTTGAAATTGACAAGCGTACAGTCGTTCCACTCATCGTGGATCAGTTTGCCTGCGTCTTCCTCCATATGGATCTCATGGATCCGGACTTTCTTTTTACCGCCGTTAATGCTGTCATCGATCTCAATATAGCCGTTTCTGCATATGGGCAGATAAAGCTGGCTGATCTGATAGGCCTTTGGCAGATCGGGGTAAAAATAATTCTTTCTGTCAAACTTATTATTCATCGTGATCTCGCAGTTTGTTGCCAAACCTGTTCTGACCGCGAATTCAAGCACTTTTTCATTCAGAACCGGAAGCGTGCCGGGCATGCCGGAACAAATCTCACAAACGTGGGTATTCGGCTCGCCGCCGAATTCAGTGGAGCAGGAGCAGAAGATCTTTGTTTTCGTTGCAAGTTCTGTGTGGACTTCCAGTCCGCAAACCGTTGAAAATTCCATGTTTCCGCCTCCTTAAACGCCTGCCGGCTTTTTGGTGTGATAGTCTGTAATATTCTGATACGCATTGCCGGCGGCAAGGATTGTTTTTTCATCAAACGGTCTGCCGATCAGCTGCATGCCAACGGGCATACCGCTGCCGTCAAATCCGCACGGCAAAGCAAGGGAAGGCAGACCCGCAATATTAATCATAACGGTATAAATATCGCCGAGATACATGGCAAGCGGATCGCTTAAGCCTTCGCCCATGGTAAGCGCCGTGGTGGGCGCAACCGGGCCAAGCAGAAAATCATACTTCTGAAACGCCTCATTAAACGCCTTTACAATCAGCCCTTTTGCCTTTAACGCCTTATTATAATAAGCGTCAAAATAACCGCTGGAAAGCACAAAGTTACCCAGCATAATGCGCTTTTTGACCTCCATGCCGAAGCCTTCGGATCTGGATTTGAAATAAACTTCGCGCAGGCTGTGCGCATCCGGCGATTTGTAGCCGTATTTAATGCCGTCAAAACGGGAGAGGTTTGAGCACGCCTCCGCGCATGCAATAATATAATAAGTGGGAATCGCGTATTCTACGATCGGCATGGCGAATTCCTCCACCTCTGCGCCGAGAGACCGGAGCGTTTCCGCCGCCTGCATCACGCTTTTGGCAACGTCCTCGCTAATCCCCTCGCCGAAGAAATCGGACGGAATACCTACCTTTTTGCCTTTCAGATCCGCGGTATTTTTGATCTCATCCAGTGTGAACGGATTCGGGTCCGCCGAAGTGCCGTCTTTTTCATCTTTTCCGCAGATCACGGAGAAAAGCGCCGCCGCGTCAAGCGCCGTCTTGGCGATCGGCCCGATCTGATCAAGAGAAGAGGCATACGCGATCAACCCGTATCTGGAAACAGAGCCATAAGTGGGTTTAAGACCCGTAACGCCGCAGAAAGAACAGGGCTGGCGGATGGAGCCGCCTGTATCGGAGCCGAGCGCAATCACGCTTTCACGCGCCGCCACGGCCGCCGCCGCGCCGCCGGAAGATCCGCCGGGCACCTTATTGGTATCCCACGGGTTTTTGGTGGCGCCGTAATAGGAAGTTTCCGTAGTGGAGCCCATGGCAAACTCGTCCATATTCACTTTGCCGCACGGGATCATGCCGGCTGCCGTCAGTTTTTTGACAACAGTGGCATCATAGGGCGGTTTAAAATTATAAAGCATTTTGGAAGCGCAGGAAGTGATCTCACCCTTTGTGCAGATATTATCCTTAATTGCAACAGGAACGCCGGCAAGAGGGGAATTTGCATCGCCGCTGTCTATCTTTTTTTGCGCGGCTCTTGCCTTTTCCAAAGCGGCATCCTTATCAAACGCCGTATAGCAATTGTAAGCGCCGTCTTTTTCCTCTATGCGTTTTGCAACGGACGCAACAGCGTCCTCGCAGGAGATTTCCCTGCTTTGAATTTTCTGCGCGATCTCCAGCGCCGTCATTTCATAAAGTTCCATACCGTGCCTCCTATTCCGTTACCGTTTTCGGAACAACGAACGCGCCGCCGCTGCTTTCCGGGGCATTTGCCGTTATCTCGTGCGGAGACATGGATGGTTTGACCTCATCTTTTCTGAAAACATTATGGATCGGAAAAGAATGGCTCATTGCCTCAACACCCGTTGTATCGAGTTCGTTGAGCATATCGATATAAGTCAGGATATCCTGAAGCTCGCCGCCCACTTTTTTTTCCTCTTCCTCGGTAAGTGTGATTCTGGCAAGGGATTCAAGATATTTGATCAGTTCGGGAGTAATTTGCATATAGACCCTCCTATTTTCGTAAAAGCAAATATAAAAGGCAATCGGGCGCACAGAATGTGCACCCGCGTTGTTTATTTTTCGGGAACGGGGCGGCGAAGTTTGATGTGGGTTTCGCGAAGCTGCATTTCCGTTACCGTATTCGGCGCGCCGAGCAGAAGATCCTGCGCGTTGGAATTCATCGGGAAGGCAATGACCTCCCGGATATTTTCCTCTTCTTTAAGGAGCATGATCATTCTGTCCACACCGGGCGCCATACCTGCATGCGGCGGCGCGCCGTAATGGAACGCCTTAAACAGAGCGCCGAATTTTTCTTTCACGTCCTGCTCTGTATATCCCGCCATTTCAAAAGCTTTTACCATCACATCCGGTCTGTGGTTTCTGACCGCGCCGGAGGAAAGTTCTACGCCGTTGCAGACGATATCATACTGATACGCTTTAATCTTAAGCGGATCCTCGTGCAGAAGAGCATCCATTTCGCCCTGCGGCATGGAAAACGGATTGTGTGTGAAGATCAGTTTGCCGTCCTCATCCAGCTCATACATCGGGAAATCCGTAATAAAGCAAAGTTCAAATTTGTTTTTATCAATCAGATCCAGTCTGTTGGCAAGCTCCGTGCGTATCTGACCTGCAAGTTCGTTTACGCGTTTCGGCGCATCGCAGATGAAGAACAGCGTATCATCCGTTTTAAAGTTGAAGATACGGCGCAGTTCCTCTTTCTTTTCGGGAGGCAGGAACTTATCGATCGGGCCTTTGTAAGAGCCGTCTTCCAGCACCTCGATATAACCAAGGCCTTTCATACCGATCTCCAGCGCGAATTTCAGCATCTTTTCAAACCAGCCCTTGGACTGCTTGGCACAGCCGGGAACATTGATACCCCTGACCGGTCTGCCCTTGAACGCTTTAAATTCTACATCGCTAAAGAAATCCGTAAGATCTACAATCTCCAGCGGGTTTCTGAGATCCGGTTTATCCGTGCCGTATTTCAGCATGGATTCTTCGTATGGGATCCTTACAAACGGCGCGGGAGACACAGCCTTGCCGCCGCCGAATTTTGTGAACGTATCATAAAGCACATCCTCTGCAACGGCGAAAACATCTTCCTGCGTTGCAAACGCCATTTCAAAATCCAACTGGTAAAATTCACCGGGAGAACGGTCTGCGCGGGCATCCTCGTCCCTGAAACACGGCGCGATCTGAAAATATTTGTCAAAGCCGGACACCATAAGCAGCTGCTTGAACTGCTGCGGCGCCTGCGGCAGCGCGTAAAACTTGCCCTCATGCTTTCTGGAGGGAATAATATAATCCCTTGCGCCCTCCGGCGAAGAGCAGGTCAGGATCGGCGTCGTGATCTCCGTAAAGCCAAGACTTTCCATCTTTTTGCGCAGGAAAGAAACAACCTGACTTCTAAATAGGATATTATCGTGAACCGCCTTGTTTCTGAGATCCAGAAAACGGTAGGTAAGGCGTACATCTTCCCGCGTTTCCTTTGAATCGGAGATTTCAAACGGAAGATTTTCCGTGCAGGCGCCAAGCACGGTAAGTTTATCTACCTTAACCTCCAGTTCGCCCGTTTTAATCTTTTTATTTACGGTTTCCTCATCACGTTTTACAACAACACCCTCAACAGAAATCACGCTCTCTTTTTTGAGGTGATAAATGAGCGTATCATCGTTTACAACGACCTGCGTTACACCGTATTCATCACGCAGATCTATAAAGGCAACGCCGCCGTGGTCACGGATGGTATCCACCCAGCCGGCAAGCGTTACGCTCTGACCGAGATCATCCAGGGTCAGTTCCCCGCAGTTAAAAGTTCTGTAAGCCATAAGTACGATTCCTTTCGGAGTTAAAATTTAACATTCGCCGCCCGCGCGGCAGGAGCGGAAAAGCCTTGTTTTGCCGCAAACTATACCACTCCACAATAATTTCCGTAATAGTATAGCATATAAATTTAAAATATACAATAAAAAATTACGCAAACACGGAAAAAACCGTTTAAGTCCGGACTTAAACGGTTTTTGTGTATCTGTATCCTAAACAATCGCTTGCAGCGCTACGTGTTTGCTTATCTGCTGAGCAGAGCCCGCTCATAAGGGGCAAGATGCAGTATACCGCCGCGGCAGACGCCCCCGAAAAATGAATAGGAAGCGTCCCAAACGCTGCCCACATCAATAACCGCCGAATCGGCGGAGAGATTCACGGCAGTCAGCACGCTGTTTTCACTGCCGGAACGGGTATAGGCCAGCACGCCCCCTTTTGCATAGACGATCTGAAACTCGCCTTCCTTGAAAGCGGCACAGCCGTGGCGGATCTCCCCAAGGCGCTTATACCATCTGTAGAGTTCTTTGTTTATATGATCCCACGGGAAACACGCCCTGTTGAACGGGTCTTTCATGCCCTGCATACCCGCCTCATCCCCATAATAAATACTGGGAACGCCGGGCAGCGTAAACTGCAGCAGGCTTGCCGTTTTCAGCATGGAAACGCCTTTTAAATACGCCGCATCGCCAAGGGTATTGTGATCGTGCTGCCACGCCCGGTCTTTTCCGGCGGCATCCGGGCCGGCAAGATACGTAATGGCGCGCTGTGTATCGTGCGTGCCGATATGATTCATCAGTTCATGCAAAACACACGGCGGATAGTTTTCCACGATGTGCATAACCGAATCCGCAAACGCCTCCGCTGTGCCGCCCTTAACAAAACGCAGAACGGCCGCGGCAAAGGGATAATTCATTACGCTGTCCAGCTGATCACCAAGCAGATACCGCCGCCGTTTGCCGTAAGCAAATTTCGTGGTAGCGTCTTCCCACACCTCGCCTATGATCACGGCGTTTTCCTTTTCTTCCTTTACGGCAGTTCTGATTTCATCCAGAAAAACATCCGGCAATTCATCCGCCACATCCAGTCTCCAGCCGTCTGCGCCGGCACGAAGCCATTTGCGCAGAATACCGTTTTTGCCGCATATATATTCGCGGTAAGCGGGATTTTCCTCTTCCACCTCCGGGAGGAGTTTAATGCCCCACCAGCTTTTATAGCCGTTTGGGTAATCCGTAAATTTATACCAACTGTAATACGGACTTTCCTTACTGTTATAAGCGCCCACACAGTTATAATGGGAATACATATTAAAATATTTGGAATCACAGCCGGTATGGCTGAAAACGCCGTCCAAGACAACGGAAATGCCCAGTTTGTGCGCGCTGCGGCATAAGGAGCGAAAATCTTTTTCGCTGCCGAGAAGAGGATCTATCTGTTCATAATCCGCCGTATCATAGCGGTGATTGGAATTTGCCTCAAAGATGGGATTCAGGTAAATACAGGTTACGCCGAGAGACTTGATATACGGCAGTTTCTCCTCAATACCTTTTAGATCGCCGCCGAAATAATCGTTGTTCCAAATGCCGTTCATCTGGTTCTCATTCCAGAACGGCTCCTCGCCCCATTTGCGCATAACACGGCTTTCCCTTACGCCTTTTTTCGGCGCGCCGCTGCTGCAAAACCTGTCCGGGAAGATCTGATAAATAATGCCGCCCTTTAAAAATGCGGGTGTTTTAAAATTCCGGTCAAACACCGTTTGCTGAAATTCCGCGCCCTGTGCGTTAAAATCGCCAAGCCCGTTTTCCACTTTTTTGATATAATTCAGGCCCCACGGGGTATCCAGTTCAAAATGATAAAAATAAATACCGGGCGTGGTGGCATAAAAGTGCAGTTCCCAAAACTCATGATCACCGCCGCACATACCTGCCCAGAACATGCCGTAAAACACGGTATCTTCCCCGTCTTTACGCACGGCAAGGCGCGCACCGGAACAGCCCATGGCTCTGGGTACAATGATACGCAGTTTAACCTTTTCCTCTGTGGCAATAGCACGAACAGCGGACTTGTATTCAGTTTTTCTGGAATCAAAAGGCTGCATAACCGCTCCGTAAAAACCGTGATGAAAACACTTGAGGCAAGGGCGTTGTTCCCTTGCCTTTGCGTTTAAAATAATTTGTTTTAAGAAATTCAGGCTTTTGCTCTGCCTGTTTTTCTGCCGCCAGAAACGGCCTTTTTGCTTTCCGCCTTATCCTCTTTTTCAAAGTGGACAGGCTTGGTGTGCCAAATATTCTCGGCATATTCCGCAATAGCGCGGTCCGCGCTGAAAATGCCCGCCGAGGCAATATTGATCAGGCTCATTTTGGCAAATCTATTTTTATCCTTATAAAGTTCGGCAGAAAATTCCTGCGCTTTCTGATAATCGGCAAAATCCGCGAGCGCCATATAAGGATCGGAATTGGTAAGGCCGGAAACGAAATCGCTGAAACTCTTGCCGTTTACGCCGGCGGAAAGAAAATCAATCACGCCCTTTAAAACAGGGTTGTTATTCACATAATTCATCGGGTGATAGCCGTCTCTCTGCAACTGCTGCACTTCAGACGTTTTCATGCCGAAGAGGATGATATTTTCTTCACCCACGGCATTGGCAATCTCCACATTTGCGCCGTCCAGCGTGCCGAGCGTGACAGCGCCGTTGAGCATCAGTTTCATATTGCCCGTGCCGGATGCCTCTGTTCCGGCAAGCGAGATCTGCTCTGAAATATCGGCTGCCGGCATAAGAAGTTCCGCAAGGCTGACGTTGTATTCTTCCATAAACACAACTTTCAGTTTTTGGTTTACGTCCGGGTCATTGTTGATCACCTTGGAAACCGCATCGATCAGTTCAATGGTCTTCTTTGCCATATAATAGCCGGGCGCAGCTTTGGACGCAAAAATATAGGTGCGCGGCACAAAATCCGCATTCGGATCCTTTTTGAGCATCAGGTATTGCGCAACGATATTCAAAATATTCAGGCTCTGGCGCTTATATTCATGCAGCCGTTTTACCTGAACGTCAAATATGGAATCCGGATCTATCTCTACGCCGTTTCTCTTTTGAACCACTTCGGCAAAACGAACTTTATTCTGCCGTTTGATAGCCATAAGATCGGCAAGCACTTTCGGATCGTTCTGATAATCACGCAGTTTTAAAAGCTCGCTGCTTTTTGTGATAAATCCATCCCCGATCAGGTCCGTAAGATAAGCCGTGAGCGGCTCATTTGCCTGGCAGATCCATCTTCTGAACGCAATGCCGTTTGTAACATTTGTAAATTTATCCGGCGTGATCGTATAAAAATCATGGAAAACGGTATCTTTCAAGATTTGGGAATGCAGGGAAGAAACACCGTTTACCGAATGGGAACCGGCAACGCAGAGGTTTGCCATTCTGACCACACCGCCGGAGATGATTGCCATGCGCTCCACCTTATCGGCATCGTGCGTAACGCCCCAAACATAGGCACGGAAACGGTTATCGATCTCCTTGGTGATCTGATAAATCCTTGGCAGAAGGCGTTTGTAGAGTTCCTCGCTCCAGCATTCCAGCGCCTCTTTCATAACCGTGTGATTTGTATAAGCAACGGTTTTGGTAACCAAATTCCAAGCGTCATCCCAGCCGTAGCCGCACTCGTCCAGCATGATCCGCATCAGTTCCGGGATCGCCATGGTGGGGTGCGTATCGTTGATATGGATTGCAACCTTTTCCGGCAGATTATCCAGCGTATTATACTTGGTTAAGTGGCGCCTGATAATATCCTGCACAGACGCGGAAACCAGAAAATACTGCTGGCGGAGTCTTAAGGATTTACCCTCCGGCGAATTATCCGCCGGATAAAGGACTTTGGAGATCGCCTCCGCCATAGCGGACTGCTCCATAGCTTTCATATAGTTGCCTTCGTTAAACAGACCCATATCCAGAGCCGGCTTGCGCGCTGCCCAAAGGCGCAGGCGTGCAACGCCCTTTCCCTTGCCGGAAACGTACATATCATATGGCACGGCAATCACCGTATTGCAGTCTTTCTGCTCCACGCTGTGATAATCGCCGTCCCAGTTTTCCTCTATATGACCTTCAAATTTGATCTCCTGCGCTCTTTCCTCTCTCGGAACAAGCCATACGTCGCCGCCCGGAAGCCAGAAATCGGGCAGTTCCGTTTGCCAGCCGTCAACCAGTTTCTGGCGGAAAATACCCGCCTCATACCGGATACAATACCCCATAGACTGAATGCCGGTTGTGGCAAGACCATCCAGATAACAGGCGGCAAGCCTGCCGAGCCCGCCGTTGCCGAGACCGGCGTCCGGCTCCAGCGCATACAACTTTTCCAGCTTTACGCCGAAACCTTTGAGCGCCTCGCTGAATACATCTGTAAGGCCGAGATTATAAAGATTATTTTTAAGCGAACGGCCCATCAGAAATTCCATGCAAAGGTAATAGACCTGTTTGGAATCCTGCCCGTTTGCGGTATGACGAAATGCACTGTTCATTTCAGAAAGTTCATCACGCAGGATCATGGCAACGGATTTATAATACTGCTCATCGGTTGCCGTATCCGGGGTGACGCCGAAAAAATGACTCAACTTATCGTTGATCAGTTTCTTCGCTTGAGACACTGAAATGCCTTGATTCATATACAAAACCTCCAAAATAAATTGAGAAAAAGAATAATTTTAACATCAATATTGTTCATTATACACTAAAATCAGCCGATATTCAATAGCAGATATCAGGATTTGCGCTTTTTGAAGAATCTTTGCAGAACGAGCGGCACGATCGCGAGCAGCGATTTTATATTGATCAGGATTACGCAAACAGCAAGCGCACACGCAATCCCAAAACTGCCCCATTCGCCTGCCACCTCAAAGATCATGACAGCGGCAGCGGCGAGCAGCAAAACAACAGACGGAATAAAGGTGAAATAATTAATTTTTATATTTACAAATTTTTTGGTGTTGATCACGCGGATCACAAACACAGCAACAAAGGATACCGCCGTGGCAATTGCCGCGCCGTAAGGCCCCATGACCGGAATCAGAATAAAATTCAAAACCACATTTAAAACAGCGCCCGTGCCCGCGGTCATCATAGAAAGCATACTCTTTTTTTCCGCCATATATACCGAGGCATAGAAATTTACAAGGTTTGAAAAGGTTGTGGCAACCACAAGGATCGGCACATAATGCCAGGAATCGTAATAATCTTCGCCGAGATAAAGATCCGTAATGATCCGGGAGCCGGCAATCAGCAATGCGCCGACCGCCAAAAGCGCGCCGCTGTATGTTTTGAACACTTTGGTGAAAAATTCGGATTTTCCCTTATTGTCGTATTCATCCACGGCGGACAGCTGCCATGCATCAATAAAAATAGACGCAAAGATCGTTACGAAATTCGGTATTTTATAAGCCGAAGTATAGATGCCGCTTACGGACACGCCGTTAAAATACGTAACCATATACTGATCCGAAACGTTGATGATCCACCAGAGAATGATGGTGGGGATCAGCGGAATACAGTATTTGAGCATGGGAAAAACCGTGCTTTTTCTAAGCCCGGTTCTGAAATTGACATACCGCCACAGTTTTGCAACAACGAACATGAACAAAACAGAAAGCATATCGCTTGTGAAAATGGCAAGAATATATCCGTAAATTCCCCAATGGAACGCACCGAGATAAAGAAAGGTGAAGCCTGCCGAAGTGGCGGTTGCGATCACGCCGTCCACGGCATACAGTTTTACATGGCCGCAGCCGCGTACAAACTGCTGGCAAAGCTGGCGCAGCGAGGAACCAAGCAGCATTAAATACAGCAGGATCGTATACTGGCCGAAATTGAAATCATTGATCGTGATGCGCATGACGACCGGCGCGAACAGGCAGAACACGGCAAAGCCGATAACGGTTGTTGCAACGCCGGTTGAAAAAACGCATTTTTTATCGCTGTTTTTATCGAGCGCAAAACGCAGTGCCGCCGAATTGACGGCGAGTGTAACAATGGGCACAAGAATATTGACGGCGTTTTGAATCAGTGTTGCGCCGCCGAAATCCCCCGTTGCCATAACTCTTGTGTAAAAGAAAGTGAGCACAAGGGTAAGCAGTTTGGAGGAAAAGGTGCCTATTGCGAAAACAATTGTGTTTGAGGCAAGTTTTTTATACTTGTCCATCCTTTACCATTCCTTTGATCCGTAACTAAAATACGCGCTATTCGTTTTTGCAAAGCGGTTATCTGACCTGACCGTTTCCGAAGATCAGGTATTTTGTGGTGGTCAGTTCCCGAAGGCCCATCGGGCCGCGGGCATGCAGTTTCTGCGTAGAGATGCCGATCTCCGCGCCGAGGCCGAATTCACCGCCGTCCGTAAACCTTGTAGATGCGTTTACGTATACGGAGGAAGAATCCACCCTTTGCATAAATTCGCGCGCGTGCTCCTCATTTTGTGTAATAATGGATTCGCTGTGACCGGTGGAATATTTGTTGATATGTTTGATTGCTTCATCAAGACTGTCCACCGTTTTAACACTGATCTTATAATCCAGATACTCCGCTGCGAAATCCTCTTCGCTTGCAGGCAAAACACCCTCTGCGGCAAGCATGGCGCGCTCATCTCCGCGCATCTCCACCTGCTTTTCATCCAGTTGCTTTTTGATCACGGGCAGCGCCCTGTTTAGTATGCCCGAATGGATCACAAGACTTTCACACGCGTTGCACACGCTGATGCGCTGCGTTTTGGCGTTAAAAATAATATTTGCCGCCATATCGATATCCGCGCTCTCATCCACGTAAATATGGCAGTTTCCGGAGCCGGTTTCAATCACGGGAACGGTGGAGTTCTCCACAACGCTTCGGATCAGCCCCTTGCCGCCGCGCGGGATCAGGCAGTCGATGTATCCGTTCATACGCATCATCTGATTTGCGGACTCCCGGGAAGTATCCGTTACAAGCTGGATGCAGTTTTCATCAAATCCGCAGGCGGCAAGCGCGCTGCGCATAGCGGCTACGATCGCAATATTGGAATGGATTGCCTCTTTGCCGCCGCGCAGGATCACGGCATTGGAACTTTTCAGGCAAAGCACCGCTGCGTCCGCCGTAACATTCGGTCTGGACTCATAAATGATACCGATCACACCGATCGGAACAGAGACCTTTTTGATCACAAGGCCATTTGGCCTTGTCGTCTCCTCCAGCAGTCTGCCGCAGGGATCGGGCAGCGCGGCAACATCCTCCACCGCTTTGGCAATATCCTCTATTCGTTTCTGATCCAGCAAAAGCCGATCCAGCATACCGGCACTGAGCCCGTTTTTGCTGCCGTTTTCAAGATCTGTTTTATTTTCATTTATAATCGTTTCGCTGCTATTTCTGAGTGACTGTGCGATTGCAAGGAGCGCCTTGTTTTTCTCCTGCGTTGTAACTGTGGAAAGGAAATCCTTTGCCGCAAGGGCTTTTATGCCTATCTCTTTCATGCTTTCACCGCCTTAAAATATGTACCAACATTTTCGCCGTTCACAACTTTATAAATATTCGTGGGCTTATTGCCGTTAATGATGGCAACGGGAATCCCTGCGCAAACGGCGATCTGCGCCGCGTTTATTTTTGTGATGAATCCGCCCGTGCCGCGCTTGCCGGCAACGCCTGTTACGGATTTAATGCTGTCGTCAATCTGCTCCACAACACTGATCAGCTTGGCGTTTTTATTTTCGGCGGGATCGCCGTCATACAGCCCATCCGTATCCGTTAGGATCACAAGCAGATCCGCGTCTGTAATTTTTGCTACTGTAGCGGAAAGGCAGTCATTGTCCCCGCTGACCAGTTCTTCTACAGAGACGGAATCGTTTTCATTTACGATCGGCAGGCAGTCATAGGCAAGAAGCTGATCCAGCGTATTGGTAATATGAAATCTGCTGTCGCTGTTTTCCAGTTCGTCAAACGTGAGCAGCAGCTGACTGACAACCACATCGTATTCGGAAAATAATCTGTCATAAAGAAACATCAGTTCGCTCTGCCCCACGGCAGCCGCGGCCTGAAGGCACTGAATCTCTTTCGGCTTTTCGGAAAGACGCAGCCTGCCCATACCTACGGAGATGGCGCCGGAAGACACCAATACAATCTGATGCCCTTCATTTTTTAAATCGGAAAGCACGGAGGCAAGCTTTGCGATCAGCGCGATATTTGCCTTGCCGGTGCTGTGCGTTAAAGTGGAAGTTCCGATCTTCACAACGATTCTTTTTTTACCGTTTTTTAGTTTCATACGATTCTCCAAAATGATTAAAATAACGCCTGTATATACAAATAATCAATTTATTATAGCAAAAAAAGATTAGCAATAAAAGACTTTTTTGTATGTTTTCGGATTTTCAGGGCAAAATCCGTTTAGGGAATATTTATCCGAAACCGAAAGGAATGATCAAATGAAAAGGCGAAATATAGTAAGAATCTGTTCTTTTGCCGTGTTTGCCGTTGCGGTGCTTACGGCTTTCGCCGTTACGGGCGCCGTAAAAAGCAACAGCTATCAGACGCAGCTTGAGGCATCCTACCAGCGCAATCTGACGCAGCTTTCCGAATGCCTGGATTCTATAGAAACGAGCCTTGCAAAGGGCCAGTACGCCACATCCAGCGACATGATGAACCGCATATCGGGAAATCTGTATTCCGAGTGCTGCACAGCAAAAAACGCGCTTTCCTCCCTGCCGATCAGCCAGCTCAATCTGAGCGGCGCCTATAAATTTTTAAGCCAGGCGGGCGATTACGCGCGGTATCTTTCCACAAAATCAGAAATTACGCAGGAGGAATACGATAACCTGACGCTGCTTTTATCTTACGCGCAGAAGTATTCTGATTTTACCGACACAATCGTCAGCCGCTGCAACGCAGGCGGAAAGATCACGGAAAACGAAGTCTCGCTCGGCGACGGCAGCGAAATGAAGGTGTCCTCCTTTTCAACAGACTTTTCCTCTGCGGAAGAAACCTTTGAAAACTACCCCACCCTGCTCTATGACGGCCCGTTTGCGGACGCCGTGCTCAACAAACAGAGCGTTCTTATAAAAAACGCGGAAAAGAAAGATCAGGACGAGTGCAGAAAGATCGCGGCAAACGCCCTTGGCGTTGACGAAGGCGGCATTGTATACAAAACCGAAGAAAGCGGCACACTGCCGGCATATGTTTTTTCCTACAAACTGCAAACAATTGCCGTAACCAAAAACGGCGGATATATCGCCTATATTCTAAATGAAGGCGTGCCCGGCAGCCAGACGGTTACAGAAGATAACGCCATAAACATCGCAAAGGATTTTCTGAACAAAATCGGCTACACGGATATGAAGGAATCCTATTATTCGGTATACAACAACGTGTGCACGATCAATTTTGCATACAACAAAAACAATATCACGTATTACCCTGATCTGATCAAAGTGGGCATATCGCTTTCAGACGGCAGTGTTTTCTCTCTGGAGGCGGACGGTTACCTGATCAACCACACAGACAGAACGGTTCCCGCGTTCTCTGCGGAACAAAACGAGATCAACCTTAGCAACAGCGTGGAAGTGGTTTCCCGCTCCCGGTGTGTGATTCCGAAGAACAGCGGCGTAGAAGTGTTTTGCAACGAATACCACTGCAAGAACAAGAGCACCGGCCAGGAAGTGCTGATCTACACGAATTCCGAAACCGGGGAGGAAGAGGATATCCTGCTGCTGATGTATTCGGATAACGGCACGCTTACCAAATAGCCTTTACGGGGATTTTCCCGTTTATATATAAATCAAAACATTATTCTGAAAGGATGCATTTTTATGAAAAAAAGTATGATTGTGCTTGTGGCCGCGGTTGTTTTGGCTGTGTGCGTATTCGCCGGCTGTTCCAACAACGCGGATAACGATACCACGACCACAACAATCACCACGGCACGCACAACAGAAACAACAACCGCCAACACCACCAGCACCACAAACATGGTGGAAGAAGGGCTTTCAAACGCAGGCGAAAACGCCAGCGAGGCGGCGTCTGACGTGGGCGACGCTGTTGGCGACGCGGCAGGCGGCGTAGGAGAGGCAGCTTCAGATCTTGGGGACGCGGCAAGAGACGCGCTCGGATAAAAAGCACAACCCCCGCTTAACAAAGCGGGGGTAATTTATAATATCCTGATCCTATTGAGAAACATGTTCGGCACGGATTCACCAAAAGGATGCGTTTCCTTGTTCTTGAATAAGCCGAATGGGAGGATTCTGCTTTTCCGACTAAACCTAACTATTCGAATCCGGCTGCGGCATCGTTCGGCTCAGCATGGAGATATCCCTTGCGTTGATATAGCCGTCCGCATTCATATCGAGCACAGAAACGTAATCGCTGTCTCCGCGCTTGGCGTTATAGGCCGAAAGCATCGCTTTTTCCGCCTGCTGATACATTTTCAGCATCATGGAATAATCGCGGGCGTTAATATAGCCGTCATGATTCAAATCATTTTCCGCCTGATAGTTTTCATCCGTTTCACAGGTGTTATACAGGTCAAAGAAATCCCCGCTGCTCTGCGCCACGGTGTTTGTAAAATCACCCGTAACGCTGCCGGAGCACTTGGAACACCGATAGACGGTATAACCGGGTTCCAGCCACGTTGGCGCGGTTACGGATTCCGTTTCATAACGGTGTATACAGTTTACAATCTCAAACTGCGCCGTCACCTCGCGCCCCATATAATGCGCCGTTACGGTATGCACGCCGATTTCTGCCGCGCAGTCGGACAGATCCAGTATAATATCACAGCCGTTCAGATAAGGAATCAGGCTTTCCGAACCTTTCCACTCGTAAAGTTTTCCGTTTGCGTAAACCACTTTCATGCTCAGATCCTGAAGCAGCTGCTGCGGCGAAAAGGACGAAAGTTCATAAACAGCGCCCTGTTTTTCTCCGTTTACATAAAGGTGCAGATAATCATCCTGCGGGATCTCCTCGGCGGCCGTACTGGTCATCCAAACGGAAAACGGGCCGCAGGAATTGAAATACCCTGAGGTGTAGGAAAACTCATAAAAATAGGTTTTGCCCTTTTCAAGATACGCCGTATTGCTGAAAACATACCGATTTTCCGCATTCAGTTCCTCCGGCGCGTAACTTGCAGAAACAAGGCTGCCGGCAGCGTCATACAACTGTGTTTTCATCTTTTTACGGGAAGAAACGGTAACCGTATATGCAGCGGAATACTGCGGCGTAAAAGAACAGCGGTAATAATATTTCCAATTATCGTTCTGATTAAAATTATTGGTGCCGGTAGTCAGATCCAACTGGGAAAACAGCGCCAAATTCAGATTTTCAAACTCGATCGGCGTGGTGGGAAAATAATTTGCGGCTGCCGCATTCATGCCGCACGGCAGAACAACTGAAGTGAGAACGGTTAAAACCGCAAATAAAACAGCCAGTCTTTTTTTCATAATTATGCTCCGCCGGCATAACGCCGGTCAAATGAAAAGGCGCCTTTTAAGACGCCTTTTTCCTTTACAGATCCGGCAAGCAGATCTTTTATTCTTCTGTATCGTTTTCTGTTTCCTGATCATCGCCATCCAGTTCAAATTCAAGAAACTCGCCGCAGGCAGGGCATTCGATGCCGCCTTCCATAACGGTATCTTCATCCACAGTGAATTCTTCGCCGCAGGCGGGGCAGGTAACGGCATATTCGCCGTCTTCACAATCCTCGCAATCCTCACAGTCGCACTCGTCGCATTCCGAAAGGTAATCTTCTACCTCGGCAAGGTCATCGTCAATACCATCCACCTGCTCGGCAAGAAGATCCATGTCTTCATTTACATCGTCAATATCCTGAATGATGTTTTCAAGCACTTCCACGATAGCTTTAAACATCTTTGTATCTTTTTTATCTGCGTCAAAATCAAGGCCGTCCAGCAGACCTTTGAGATAGCCGAGGCTTTCTGTAGTATTCATAAAAAATCCTTTCTGCGCTTATGCGCGCTCCATATATTCACAGGTTCTTGTATCCACGCGGATCTTATCGCCCTCGTTGATAAAGAGCGGTACTCTGATCTCCGCGCCGGTCTCCAGCGTTGCGGGTTTTAAAGTGTTTGTTGCGGTGTTGCCCTTGAAACCGGGATCTGTTTTGGTAACCTCCAGCGTTACGAAAGTAGGCGGCTCAACGCCGAAAACTTTGCCTTTGTAGGAAAGAACGCGGCAGATGTCATTTTCCTTAACGAATTTGAAGTTATCGCTGAGATCACTTTCCGCAACGGGAACCATATCAAATGTTTCCTGATCCATAAAGTAATAAATACCGTCGTCATTATAGGAATAAACCATATCTTTTCTTTCAATAAAAGCAGTTGGGAATTTTTCCGTTGGGTTAAACGTTCTTTCAACCACGGAACCCTGAATTACATTTTTGATTTTTGCTCTTACGAAAGCGGCGCCTTTGCCCGGCTTAACATGCTGAAATTCGATGATCTGATAAACCTGGCCGTCCATTTCAAACGTTACGCCGTTTCTGAAATCGCCTGCTGATACCATAAATAATACCTCCAAAGTTTATTATTCTTAATACAGATTTATTTTATAATATTTCCAGTAATAAATCAATACCCATTTTGTAACTGTCTTTCCCGTAGCCGCAGATCTGCTTTTTGCAAACTTCGGTGATTACGGAAGTTTTTCTGAACTCCTCGCGGTTGTGAATATCACTCATATGCACCTCCACGAACGGCAGAAATTCATTTACGGATTCGATTGCGTCCCGGATTGCATAGGAATAGTGCGTATACGCGCCGGCATTGATCACAACGCCGTCATATTCCTCTCGGCTCTGCTGGATCATATCAATCAGATCGCCTTCGTGGTTAGACTGAAAAAAACTGATCTTTGCGCCGCGCGCCTTGCCGTAGATCTTCAGTTCCTCATTAATCGCTTTCAGTGTTTCCGAGCCGTAGATATTCTTTTTTCTGATCCCCGTCATATTCAGATTGGGGCCGTTGATAACCAGTATTTTTTTCATAGCAAAACCACCTTTCACACAAAGCGCCCTGCTTTTTCTTTTGCAGGATCTTCATAGTAAGAAAACAAGGGGAACGAAAGTACCCGTTCCCCTTTTATCTTTTATGTAAGATTATTTATACTTTCTTTTGCGAGCGGCTTCGCTCTTCTTTTTACGAGCAACCGAAGGCTTTTCATAATGCTCTCTTTTGCGAACTTCCTGAATAATGCCGTCGCGAGAAGTCTGCCGCTTAAAACGGCGGATAGCGCTGTCAAGAGATTCATTTTCCTTAATTCTGACCTGGCTCACTTAATTCCCTCCCTCCGACCTGCTGTCAGGGGTAATCACAAATTTTGAATATTTTTTGAATATCCGCACAAGATTATAATCAAATAACACGGAATTGTCAAGCATTTTAGCAAATAATGTATAAAAAAGCCGCTTGAAAGCATAGTTTTGGGCAAGATAGGGGCGGCATTGCAGCCGCTTTGGCAATGGGATCAGCCTTTTGCGGAAGTGGAACCGAAACCGCCGTTTCGAATACCGCTTGCGTCATCATCAGCGGTGATACCAAACAGAAGAAAGATGCCCTGGGCAAATCCGTCCCCGGCGCTAAGGGATACGCAATGCCCTTCCTCGTGCGCATCACAGGAAAGTTTGATCATGATGTGGCCTTCGTTTGAGGAGCCGTAATAATCCGCATCTATGATTCCAACGGTGTTATCCAGCTGGATCCTGTGTTTAAACCCGAGGCCGGAACGCGGAAAGATCTGAAGCACCCAGCCGTCTTCCATTTTTGCACGAATTCCGGTTGGAATCAGCACGCTCTCCCCTTTTTTTACGGTTACATCTAACGGGGCGTAAAAATCATACCCGGCAGAACCTGCGGTTGCCCTTTGCGGAAGTTTGATGGAATCATAGATCTCTTTACAGTTTTCCACGTTTGGAAAATTCTTTTTCATATCCGATTCGAACTGAGAATAACTTACTTTCTGAAACGCAGCAATTCTTTGCATACCAAAACCGCCTTTACAATGATTTCGAATAATTTTAACTTATTTTAACATTTTCACCGTTTTATTTCAACTGAAAAAATCACTCTGCCCCCAGAAAGCAAAAGAAAAAAGCGGCTCCGAGGAGCCGCCCGGCGCGATCCCGCACAACACAGCACGGCGCGCCGTATCTATTAAAGTCCGAATGAAACGGAAAGCGCTTCATTCACCTTGCCCATGTCGCCCACATCCAGAGCGCCCATTTTTTCCCGCAGGCGGCGTTTGTCGATTGTGCGCACCTGTTCAAGCAGCACAATGCTGTCCTTTGACAGTCCGCAGTGGCCGGCATCCACCTCTATATGGGTGGGAAGATTGGTTTTATCTTTCTGACTTGTGATGGCGGCGGCTATAACGGTTGGTGAAAATCTGTTTCCCACATCATTCTGAACAATGAGCACCGGCCTTACGCCGCCCTGCTCCGAGCCCACAACAGGGCTGAGATCGGCATAATAAATATCGCCGCGTTTAACAGTCATAATAATCACCTTTATTTTATTTTTTATTCCGTTTATAGTTTTGCCTGAATTTTTTGATTTTAAACATCCGTATTTCATTATATGCTTAAAAACTTTTTTAGCCCTTCGGCATAGTATGAACTGAGGTGAAATTACGAAGTTTTCACTTTATAAAATCCGCGCCGGGCAAAATGGCAGAGCGGCGCGGCTGACATTAAAGGAGATATACCATGTTCAAATATGAAGAAACGTTCAATCCGAGTTTCCTGAAAAAGCCCTCCGGCGGAATACCCGCACCGCTGCCGGACGACGCCGCGGTAACCATGGCGTACGTTCCGTTTCAGCAGCACCCCGTTTTATATGACGACACAATGGCAGGGCTTTGCGCGGGAACGATCTTTCCGGAACTTGACAAACCGTTTTTAGGGGGAGGTGCGCAAAAATGAACAGGGAAAAAATGCTGATCAGGCTTTCCGCAGTGCAGTTTGCCATGTGGGAAATGCGGGTTTATCTTGACACACATAACGGCTGCCCGGAAGCGCACAAACTCTATGAAAAATACACTGCCGAATTCAACGCGCTCAAAAAGGAGTTTGAGGAAAAATTCGGCCCCATCACCCTTGGTGAAAACAACAGCGACGAATGGCTCAAAGATCCGTGGCCGTGGGATAACGACTGCTGATATCCGAACAAAACGTGCCATATTACAAACAAAAAAACGGAGCGCAGAAAATGCGCTCCGTTGCAACGGATATTATTTTGTTGTTTTTTCTTCCGCCTGTTCTTTTGAAGCAGGCTTTTTCTTTTTCTTGGCAAAAATGATGAACTTGCTGAAAAAGTAATTCAGGATCACCACAATCACGGCAAGGATCACTTTGGCAATCAACTGACCCGTGATCTCAAAGCCGAGCAAAGTGAAGGAATACGCGCCCATGCCGAGGATATCCACAAACAGCCAAAGTCCGCCCTCTTCCACACCGAAACTGAACAGGCGCGCGGCAAAAAACGCAACAACCTCACGGGCAACAATCTTAATATTCCAGCTTTTGGATTCAAACACCCATAATTTATTGGTTACATAAGCGAAAATCACGGAAACGATCCACGCTATGGCGTTATTCAGCAGATAAACATGATCGCCGAAGATCTTATTGAGCGCCCAGAAACAAACGAAATTTACCAATGTTGTGAGCACGCCGAAAACAACGTAAGTGATCAGTTCCTTATATTTAACGAAAAGTGCTTTGATCTTATTCATCTTTATTTTTTTCCTTTTCCGCGCCGAGGTGATTTTTCAGAATATAGACAGGCCTGTTTTTAACCTGCACATAAATTTTAGAAATATACTCGCCGAGTATGCCAAGGCAGAAAAGCTGCAATCCGCCGAGGAGAAGGACGAGCACCACGATCGTTGCATAGCCGGGCACGCTGATACCGAACGCCAGTTTCTGAATCACAACAACGATCAGATAAATAATGGACGCCAGAGAGGAAAAGAACCCGATATAGGCGGAAAGCTTGAGCGGAAACGTAGTAAACGAGACGATTCCCTCAATTGCATATTTCACAAGTTTCACAAAATTCCACTTGGATTCGCCGCTTTCCCTCTCGCACACAGTGTAGGGCATATATTCCGTATTGAACCCGACGAAACTGAAAATGCCCTTTGAAAAGCGGTGGTATTCGCCCAATTGCAAAACGGCATCCACCATTTTGCGTTTCATAAGCCGGAAATCCGACGCACCGTTTACAAACGGCACTTCGGCAACTTTATTGATAATTTTATAAAAAGCGGATTTCATGGCGCTCATCAGTTTGCTTTCCTTGCGCTCATCCTGATAAGCGGTAACGCAATCCACATCCGGGTTCTTCTGCATGATCTCCAGCATCTGAAGCACAACTTCCGGGCGCTGCTGAAGATCCGCGTCTATCAGGCAGACCAGATCACCGCGCACGCTGTTTAACCCGGCGTAGATTGCCGCCTCCTTGCCGAAATTGCGGCTGAACGAAAGCACCTGAATCTGAGAATCCGTATGCTCTTCATACAGTTTTTTCAAAAGCGCATAAGTATTGTCCTTGCTGCCGTCGTTGACAAAAACAAATTCATAATCCTCAATTTTTCCGGCAAAGACTTTTTTAACTTCCGAATAGAATTTTTCAACGTTTCCCTCTTCATTATAACAGGGAACAACAAGTGAAAGTTTCATTTTAAACCTCTTGATCTTTTTTAATATCCGAATAAAAAAACATTCGGATCCGAAACGTGCAATACACGCCTTTGTTATTGTAACACACCCACACCGTAAAAACAACCTGAAATTACCGTTTGCGTCGCGTTTTAAAAATTTAAACATACTCATTTTAATAACTGTTTTTACTTTAGCAGTATGTAAACCGGGGTTTACATACTGCTTTTTGGCGCCGCCGAAAGTTTACAATTTTAAAATGTAAACCAAAATGAATGGTTTTTGAAATAAAAACAGGCTAACCTAAAAAGGCGATGAAAACCGCAGAAAAGATCAAACGGCTTGCAAGAAACGGCAGCCGGGAAAGGTTATGAACATATGAAAGCAAAAAAAATGATGCCGCTGGATAACGCCGCAAAAATATACCCTGCCGCGATGACAAAAAAATGGAACGCCGTATTTGCAATATCCGCTTATATGAAAGAAAAAATAAACCGAAGCGCACTGAGAAGCGCCGTGGAAGATCTTGCGGAAAGATTCCCAAGTTTTTACGTTTGCCTGAAAAGAGGAGCGTTTTGGGATTACTTTTATAAAGCGGAGGACTTGAACATTTTGTCAGATTCCAGCGAGATCTGCAAACCGATCAACACCAAAGATAAAAAGCGCCCGCTTTTCCGGGTGAATATAAACGGCTGCGAGATCCGGTGTGAATTTTTCCACGCCGTAACGGACGGCACGGGCGCCATGGAATTTGTGAAAGCGCTGCTGCTCAGATATTTGCAGCTGTGCGGCTGTAACGTAAAGGAAAACGGGAACTACGGCATAAAAGAATACCGGGAGGCACCAAGCAAAAGTGAATGCGAAGATGAGTTTCTTAAAATTTATGACGGAAATCCCGGAAAAGCCAGAAAAGGCAGCGGCGCCTACCAAATTAAAATAGATAAGGAAAACGAACACTTTTACAGAGACGAAGTATGCATACCGCTGAATCAAATAAAACAGATTACCAAAAAATACAACTGCACGGTAACGCAGTTTATTGCCGCCGCGTATTCCATGGCGCTTATAGATATGTATAATGACGATTGCAGCCCCGCCAAAAAGCCGCTGCGGCTCTCCATTCCGGTCAATTTAAGAAAATATTGGAAAAGCCGCACCTTGCGCAATTTTTCCTCATTCATCACAGCCGATATCGTGCAGAATGAAAAAACCGGTTTTGACGATGTGCTGAACACCATAAAAAGCGAGATGAACCGCAAGATCAGCAAAGAAAAGCTTTATGAGGATGTGAGCCGGAATGTGGCGGATGAAAAGATGCTGATCTCACGCATTGCGCCGGCCTTTTTAAAAAAGCCGGTCATGAAAGCGGCTTTCAGACTGTTCGGCGAAAAGAACTATACCTCCACGGTAACCAATCTGGGCGCAGTAAAGCTGCCGCCGGAGATGGAAAAACACATCAAAATGATCACCGTAACGCTTGGGGAGACGTATATCAACCCCATCAACTGCGCCGTGGTGAGTTTTGCAGACACACTCTGCGCCACCCTGTCCTTTACCGGAAACGGCTTTAAAATCGTGCGCTATTTCATGGATATTCTGGCGGCAAAAGGGCTGAACGTTTCCTGCGCAGGCGCTGTATAAAAGAAAAAAGAGAAATTCCGGCATCCAGATCTTTGGCATGCCGGAATTTCCGCTTTTTTCAGAGGGGAGATTATCTTCTGTTACGCCTGAACCGGTTATCGCTCCAAAGCATTTGCCGCAGGGCGTGTTTCCTTTTCTTTCAGTTTTTTCATGTATTTCATGCCGAAATAAGTGCCCGCGGCGGAAACAATGGTGATCACTGCAAAGACGGCAATGAAAAGCGCGTAATTGTTATCGATCAGCCTGCTGCCGCAATAGGTGGACGAAAGAATGGCAGGTATTCGGGCAATGCCGGTTATGATCAGAAACGGCAGAAATTTTGTATCCGTCAGACCGATAAAATACGTAATGATATCTTTTGGCGTACCGGGGATGAGATAAATAACGAACAGCAGCAGATATTTTCTTTTTGCGTTTTTCAGGAAACTCCATTCATTGATCTTTTTGATATCCACAAAGATCTCTACAAACTTCACGCCGAACGCCTTGGTGAGGGCAAGAATGATGAGAGAACCGATCTCCGTGCCCAGCATGCAATAGAAAAATCCGCCGAAAGTGCCCCACACATAGCCGGAGCCGATCTCCAGCGGTTCCGCAGGAATGATCTTGATGACCGTCTGGAACGCGCGGACAAAGACAAACATTACATTGGCAGGAACGGAAAATCCATCCAGCCAAGCCTTAAACGCCTGCTGATCCGTGATAACGTGCAAAAGTTCTTTGCCGAGCGTAAAATACAGCGCAAGAAAGCACCCGAGCATAACCGCGGCAGACGCGCCGGCAAGAATCCACTGCCTTTTGGTAACGCTTTTTAATTTCAGTATTTTATTCATTACACAGCCGCCTCGAATCCTTTAGAAAGCGGTTTCTGCTCTCTTTCCTCATGCCAGAAGACATCCAGTTCCCCGCGGTAATTTGGTTTCCACGGCTTATTTTTGCCGTTGTAATGCACGAACACCGTGTTTTGCCTTACCCAAGAAAGGTTTAGGCTGTTTCTTCTGTACGTTGCCTCGTCCAGATTATAATAGCACGGATTTACGGATATGATCTTCTCCTTAAACAGGGCGTTGATTACGTCCTGATCCGCCTGAAACAGGCTTTTTCCTTTTTTAGAGATATAACTGAAGATCCTGTCCGCCGTAATATAGCGGCGCATATTCTCAACATGGATCATCAGCACGCCGGCGTTTATGTAATCGCCGTGCATACCGAGATCCAAACGAAGCCGGTTGAACGCTTTTATAACGCCCCGGGTATGCCCCGCCCCGGCAAAGATCATATCGCCGAATTCCATATTATACAAAAGTTTTACGGAGTTCAGCACAGCGATATCCGGATCAAGGTAAAGGATCCGATCCACCTCCGGCGGCAGATATTCAAATAAAAGCAGTCTGTAATATGTTTCCTTTGAGATGCGTTTTGTAAAGTGGGCGCCGTCAAAAAGTTCCGGCGCAATTTTTATGGGGTGCAGTGTAATGCGGTCGCAATCCACACCGTTTTGAATATAGGTAAGATCCGTAAAAGTGAGCGAACTGTGCGCGATATAAACATCAAACGAATCGCGGTTTGAAACCGCCAGCGTTCTGAGCATTCTGATCAGCACGTCCGCGTAATTCGCGTCAATTGTAACAAGTATGTTCATATTCATAAAAAACACTCCTTCCTTTTTCTTCAACTCCATAATACCCCTGCCCTTTTAAAGCACGGTAAAACAAAAATAAAGAATTGTTAAGAACATACTAAAAACCGCTTGTAATATACGGAAAAGCAGCCTTTTCAACTGCATTTTATACGATCCGCCGAAAACTGCAATAGTAAGTGCAAAAACTAATATTCACACTGCAAAATCTAAAAACAGGCATAAAAAATCCCATTTTCATATACGAAAATGGGATTTTCGGATACTTATGATTTATTTTGCAGCAGACAGCAATATCTTCAAAGTGAATTTCCCGTTTGCCTGCGTGGTTGTGCAAGTGCCGCCGTACTTTTCAGCCGCCTTTTTCATATTGGAAATACCAAAACCGTGCAGGAATTTATCTGCCTTTGTGGTATGACCGTCTGCGTGTATTTCATCAGCGCAGTTGTTCTCAATCAGGATAGAGACAAAGTTCTGCACCTGACCTGCTTTTACAAGTATTACACGCTGTTCGTCAGGAAGTTTTTCGCAGGCTTCGATGGCATTATCTATCCCGTTGCCGAAAAGGGTGCTGATGTCGAGTGGCTCTATGAAATCTATACCACCAAAATCAATAAAAGCAGAAAAGTCTATATGTTTTTCACGGGCTTTCTCTGCCTTATCTCTTATGATAATATCAAGGAAATCGTTGCCTGTATGGATATAGTTTTCATAGTCTGCAATCTGTGAGCGCAGCTCCTGCGCCATCTGCCGGGTAGCCTCCGTTCCCTGACTGCTTTCCAGTACAAGCAGATGATTTTTCATATCGTGGTAGATAGAGCGTATGCGTTCCTCGTCTTTCTGCTTGTCCTGATAGTATGCATACTGTTGCTGGAGCTGTGCGATCTGCACCTTGTCCTGCTGTTCCTGCTCACGGAGATAGGATACATTTCGAGAATACAGAAATTGCACAACAAAAACTACACCAAGCACAGATGTAACCACATCCAAAATCAGCGTATTAGACTCTCCCAAATTCAAATAGCCATAGGTACTTGCAAAGGATACTGCAAATACCAACAAAAAACTGACCGACAAAACAGCAGCGTCTTTTGCCTGAATTTCATACTTGAAGTCTTTTAACAGTCGATATACGATTACAGCATACAATGCTTTCAGTAAAATCACAAAAACATAAATCTGCCATTTCAAAATGCTTGTTCCGCCCACCTGCGCCATTGTGTCGCCCTGATAAAACAGGCTCATTATGGAAATTCCCGTAGCTTCTGAAAGCGGTACAATGACCAGATACGATAGTTCCATAACAATGACCGCAGTATGGATGGACACTTTATAGCAAATCAATGTAATTGCAGCCATTAAAGCTAAAACAATGAAAATTCGATATGCTCCTATATCCACAAAAAAGGTCATAATAACAACCACTATTGCAAAAACAGCGGGCGGGACAATCCTGCTGACTGCCTTTTGAAATCGGCAAGTCCTGCAAAAGCACAAAGTAATTACATAAAAAATAGCTGTTTCCACGATGGTGGAGAGAACATCTAACAGATTATACACCCACATCACAGCATATCCCCCCAGAAGTCAGCCAACTTCGCCATAAATTTCTTGCGTTTTGGCTGACTGATCGGGACACGCTCGCCCGTCGTTAAGACCGCCTCCAGATTCTCTACGCTTTTCACATATGCCATATTCACCATAAAACTTGCGTGACAGCGGGCGAACTGCCGCTGCGCCTCTAAAAGCGAAGCGATTTCTTTCATATTCTTGTAAATGACCTGCTCCTGATCGTCAAAGTGCAGAAGCACATTGCGCTTATAAGTTTCGGCATAGCGCAGATTTTTATACAGCACCTTATATTTACCGTTATCATTTGAAAAACTGATATACGGCTCCTCTCTGCCGGGATAGCGTGAGAAAAAGCGGTCAAGTTCCATTTTCAGCCTACCGTACTTCATAGGCTTGAGCAGATAGTTGATTGCTCCGTACTCATAGCCCTTCCATACATATTGCGACAAAGAAGTCAGGAAAAATAAGCCCACCGTACTGTCTGTCTTTCGGATTTCTTCCGCAGTTTTCAGACCGCCCAGTTTTTCCATCTTAATATCTAAAAAGATCAAGTCGAAATCAGGCTGATAGTTTTCTATCAATTCTATTCCATCGTGGAACTCAAAAAGGCAAAACTCTCTGCCCGTATCTGCCGCATAGCGATTTAACAGTTCTTTCAGATCTTTGATAAGTGCGATCTCATCATCGCAGATCACGATATTAAACATCCGTAAAACTCCCTGTAATCATCCGAAAATCACGCGCCTATTATAGCACAGCAGTCTACGCAGTACAATAACCTTATTTAATAATTTTAAAAAGCGAAGCAGTTTTTAAAGCGTATTTTGCCCCGGTTTTGATGTGTTTTCAAATTTAACAAAACGCAACGCAAAGCATAATATGAAATGAATAATTAAAAAGGAGAAAATTTTATGTTTAATTATATAAAAAAACTGCAATACCCGATCAATATTAAGCACTGCGATCCCAAAGCCGCCAGCCTGATCATCTCACAGTATGGTGGACTGTATTGCTAAAAGAGGTAATAAAAAAGTCCCCGACTCATAAGAGCCGGGGCTTTTCTTTAAAGGCGTTTCCGCCTATAACTCCGCTGGGACACATCGTTGAGAGGTGCGGGGAGTCAAATCCTTATTTAATGTATGTATCGCCGTCATAGTATGCCGCTACCCAACCGGAGGGGATCTGCAGCCAAGTATCGCCGCTTACGGTCTTGACCGCCTTGGCGGTAACTTTTGTGCCTTTTTTCAGCACTGCGCCGCCGCTCTTTGCAGTGGCGTTTTTCTTTCCGTCCGCTGTGAGCTGGGAAACAGATTTCTGTGCATAGTTCGTGCCGGCACCGGTTCTGACTTTCACGTTGGTCTGGAGCGTGTACGTGCTGCCTACCTTGTATGCAGGTGCGTCGATAACTTTGCTCTGGTCTTTCGGACGGAGCACGCCGTAAACGTTATCATAACCGTGCTTCACCTTGTGCATTGCTTTGCCGTTCCAGTTCTGATCGTAGGAATAGAATTCGGACGTGTCGCCTTCGCCGGTGCATATTGCTACATGCCCGCAGCCGTTGCCCTGATTGCCATCCCACACCATGATATCGCCTTTCTGCGGAACGAATGAGGCGGTGTTTTTGATCTTCGTGAAATTCTTAGTCAACTCGGAATGCTTGCTGAAATTCAGCCAGTAATACTTTGCGTTGCCCCAAGAACCCGGTTTGATGCCGAACACCTTGTTCAGATATGCTTTGATCAGATCTACGCACTGTGCGCCGTATGCGCCGTCATAGTCCGTTGCTTTGCCGTTATAGGCTTTTACAAATTCATCATAGGTCATCAAACCGCCCTTTTCCTCATCCTCTTTCGGGCTGTCATATGTAAGCGCCTGCTGGCTGTCTGATACGCCCTTAGTTGTGGGGTCAGTTGTAATGCCTATTGCTGCAGGGATCATAAGAACAAGCATAGCTACATTCATTATTTCATCCGCCGTGACCGAGGTTTCCACCTTAAAAATTTTAAGAATGGCGAAAACTGCCACAACTACGGCGGATATAATGCCCATCCACCAAGAGCCGCTTTGTAACCTTACTTTCCAGTTGATGTTTTTCATCGTTATTTCTCCTTTTCGTTATTTTTCTCAAGAGCATAAATTCTGTTCTCGTGATTAATTAGTTTTTTCTGATGTTCGCCAAGCGTATCAAAAATGAGCCTATGTTTATCAGCAGACTTACTTTTGAAATCGCTAAGTTCAACCTCATCCTTGTCCATTCTGTAAACAAGATGATTGATTTTTTCGCTGAGCTGCGTCATTGCCTTTGTATTTTTTGAGAGCGGCACGGCTACTGTACCAACAAGTCCAACAATGGCAATTATAACAGTTACGACTGTCCATTCACTCATTCAAATCACACTCCATCTGTAACCGCCTCCGCTTCTATTTCTTTAACCCGCCAATCGCAAACAATCTGTGCGTCTGTCTCTGTATATTCCGGTACAAGGAACTGCGTTTCAGGGTCGTAGTCCGGTGCGGGGCTTTCAATGTAGTCCTTGTACCCGGCATAATCTTTGAGCAGTTGCTCCGGCGGGTTTGCAATCGTAATCTTTTCCTCTGGTGGAATGAGAACGCCATTGTTCAATTTCGCTATCATGTTTTTCCTCCTTAAGTCTGAGCGGGCTGCTTGATCATAAATTCAGCATTCAGTCCGTCCGCCGGTTCCGCTGCCGAGGCGTTTGTAAAACCGTACATATATGCCACGTAGTTTGCGTTGCTTTCAACCGTGAACGATGCGGTGCCTGTTTGCCAGCCGCTGAGAGAACCTTGGTAAATGTATGAATCCCCGCTTTTTGAATAAAACGCTACTGCCATTTGATAACCGGACGGGATTTTGATAATGATCTCTGTGCCGGTTTCGTAATAATGGTGTCCGCTTCTGATTCTGGACGTTGAATCCTGAAACACGCCGTTGGTGATCGCGCCCATGACCCAGTCTCCGTATCGAATGCTTGTAAAATAATCGGCAGGCTGTATCGCCGGTTTCGGTTTCAGCGCCGTTACCCAACCTATGATCCTGCCGTAACCAAGATTTTTGATCTTGACCTCATAAGAGGTGTTTTGCACCGGCACAAAATCGCCTTGCTTATCGCAGTCATCGCCGAAAAATTCAATCGTATCGGCTGGATAAGAAAGCACGGTTGCCGTGTCTCCGCTTTCGAAAATCAGTGAGCATTCATAATCATCTGGAATCGTTGACGGCAGCGTTAAATTCAGGTTTGCAATCGCCTGCATTCGGTATTCGCTGTTGTTTTCAAGAGTTATATTTGAACCGCTCGGCGTAGATATTGACGGAACTGCTTTTTTCTGCGCCAGCGCGGCGGTAACCACTTTGTTCTGCACGGGGAATTGACTGTCCGCATCCAGCGCGTCATCCGCGTATTTGCAGCTCAGGCTCCAAAATTTTGTTTCCGGATTCTGATCTGCCACATAAACCAACTTATCAGGCGCACCGGCGCCAGGCTGGATCGCGCCGGCAAAATAGCTGATTACCTCTATCAACTGAACCACCGCCTGTAACGTTTCGAACGTTAAATCTACGGTTTGCGTATTGCCCTGAACCGGTTTAAACGCAATCCAAAACGAATCATCAAGCACCGTGATGTACGTTCCGCCCGCGCCCGGCTTGCCGGCATCCGCGGTAGAACCGAGCAGGATCAGGGCGTTGGAGCCAACGAAAAACGGTTGCTGATACGTTATTCCGGATAATATGGCTTGCGCTTCGGAAAGCACCTGCACCCAACCCTGATTTTTGCAGTGGTAAACGCCTGAAATGGAATTGATCACATACGGCTGTGTTTGAGATGCGCCCGGTTCGATCTCTGTAATACTGCTGTTTCCCGGATCGCCTTTTTCACCTTTCGGGATCAGGAAATCCAGCACGGCAGCGTTTGCCGTGCCGGTGTTAGTAACGGCTGCATCAGTGCCGGGTTCTCCGGTTGTAACAGTTCCAACGGTTACGGTAGCCGCTGCGCCGTCCTTTCCGGGTGCGCCGCTTGCGCCTGCCGGGCCTTGCGGGCCTTGCTGCCCTGGCTCGCCCTGCGGTCCTGCCGGTCCCGGAGATCCGTCCTTGCCGTTGAAAGCGCCGCTGTCTGCCTGCTGCCTGATCTCTTCCGCCGTTTGCTGCGCATCCTCCGCGGCGTTCTGTGCCGCTGCGGTTTGTGCAACGATTTGTTCATATTGTGTAGGCGTAGGGTCTGACGGATCACCGCCGTAAACGGTGGGGCGGTTAAAGAACTGAACAATGCTTGAAGTAATGCGATACTTTTCTTTTTCGCCTGCAACCGAAAACTGAACATAGCCTTCATCAGAAAGCGATTCTGGAGGAATCGTGCACTGATCTCCACTTAATATTTGTGAAGTGATGATTCCTGTTTTTGGGTTTCTGAAATAGGCGGTCTTTACTGTATCGTTCCAGTCCTCCGTAGTAAAATCAAAAACACACTGGATATAATTTTGATTTTCTTCCACGCTGGAAACACTTTCTTTCAGCACCAATTCTTGATTAGTTACGGTTAAATGAAAGATCATAATGCTCACCTTCCGTATACAGCGACCAGTACCATATTTCCATTTGAATAGGAAATGCCGCCATTATCGCCATAAGCGGTGTTGTACTGCTCGCCGCTTATGCTCTGATCATTTATGGTAATCCTTTTTCGGGCGTTGGTACCAAACGCAACGGTGCCCGAAGCACAGACTGTTAGGCCCCTATGAAAAGCTGGAATAAAATCAAAAGAAGAATCCCCGTAAGGCGGATCACTGATATTTCCGGCAAGCTGCCATTCCAAAACGATTCCGAGTTGTAAGTTTGACAGGCTTTCCGACAAATTTATGCTTGTATTTGCCCCGAGACGCGCGGCACCGCTCCAAAGCGTTTTCCAATTTGTGGAAAGAGGTGCCAGTATTGACACAACCGGTTCAACAGAGATAATATTCACACCATTCAGCGTGACAACAAAGACAGCGGCTTCCGCTACAGGATCAAGTTTCTGAAGATCTCCGTCACTGGATATGGACGGAACAACCGGAGCATTTGCATCCGGTGTACCCTGAAGATAGCCCCATTCCCCTTTCTCGGTCTGCGAACTTCCGTCATACGTATACTTAATTGTGATCAGATCTTTTCGCTGCATACCCTGAGATCCATTCGGCACCGTGATCGTATCATAAGTAGACGGTGCAACCGCAAATTCACAGCCCTGAAAGAGCAGCGCGCCATCATTAATATGTATCTCATTGTTTGAGGCAATCTCCGTTTTCAAGTTCTGACCGGTATTTAATATGTAAACACCTTTTCCGGCAATGCCCTGATTGAGCGCCCTGTCCTGCACGCTGGTAATATGCGGGCTGCCGGTTCGCCCTGTTACGATTTCCATATCATTCCTCCAAATTATATTGAACGGATTTTACTCCGTTCTCATAGGTAATTATTTTGCTTTTCAGCGTTTTCTTAACCGACATACCGGTTATATAGTCACGCCCGCCGATAAGATCTCCGATATCCACATCGATTCCAAGGCTTTCAACGTCCATGGAAAACGAAGTGCCTTTTAGGAGTTCCTGAAACTTCTTTTCACCGTCTGATCTTAAGTCTTCGGAATTGGCATTGTCATAGGTTTCGGCGATCTCCTCAATCCCTGTATAAAACTGCGCGGTGCCTATATTCCCGTTCGCATCCAGATAAAGATCCAGCACTTCTCTGTTTTTCAATTCGCCTGATCCAAGACAGATTAAATGGTTTACGCTGCCTTTGTTGATCTCAATCGTGAAATTCAACCGGTCATCTTGCGACAATTCGATTCGATTTGAGAAATCCGAGATCGGGGCGGCGAAGGCTTCCACATGCCCCGACACACCCGCCTCACCTTGAATGTAACGAAAATCCAATCGATACCCGACTGATTTCAGCATTTTACTTAAGCCGTCCAAAACAGGCGTGTACCGGTCAAATTGATAGTTGTTTACCGTTATTCCGGTATCATCCTTATTTGCTGTGATCAGACCGTCAAACATAAGATCTATAATGTTTCCTATGCAAGCATTTAGATCTCCGCTTACGGTTCGGTAATCCGCACCGGGCGGAGGAACAATGATCCTCTTGCTTAAACAGCCGCGCCATGTAAGCCCTTTAATCCGAATCAAATTTTCAGAAGTGCTTGTTTCAACAGCGGAAATGATCCCGCCGCATTCGGAATCCGGCTCATAAACAAGACAGCCGAACTCAATTTCCGGCTGCCACTGTTCTACAGGAATTTCAATTTCAAAGTCATTTTCACCGCCAAGGTCAAAATCACATTTGGAATAGTCAAGCGCTTTGATATCCTTTCCGGCGGCATTCGCAAGGATCAGATCCATAAGGGCTCGCTCCTTTCCAAGAACACAGTCAATTCAAAACCGAAAGTACCGTCCCAACTTACTTGGCTGTATCCGGGCGGTATCTTTTCAAAAACAGTGTTGACCTTACCCCGAAAATCGTAAACGCTTTCCTGCGTACCGTTTGAAAGATGTTTCATGACGGTGTTATTACGCGAATCGATCACAAGGTATTCACCGTTTTGCAGTGAAGTAAACACCTCATAAGGATGACCGGCAATCAATATCCGCGGATTGCTGCACGGGCCGAATATCGTAAGTTTAAAATCAGACGTTTCCAGATGACCTATGTTTAATGATCCGCGCCCCGTTTGCTGTGGCGTGTATTCAAAATCATAGTCAAACGCATAATCCAGAAATTCCGCCGCGGAATGCTCACTCTCGGAAACTGCAGGATAAAAAGAAAAATCCTGCTCCGAAATCCATGCATTCTTTCCGCTCACAGCCGTCAGATCATGAAACATATACGCTGTTGGCTTTTCCCAGTCTGATTTATCCGACACTAAAATACGGCACGGAAAATAGGAGCCGGTATCCGTTTCGATCCTGCCGTCCGTGTTGTTGATAACATCATATTCGATAACATTAAACAGGTGTTCGGCAGCCTCTTTCAGGGCGGCTCTTTTTTCAGCGTACGGCAAAGACCAGTCGGGAATAAGGCCGACTTTGAACGACCTTTCCCCGGTTTCTCGCCGGACATTTGTGATGCGGTTGTTAGTCGAATCATATTTCCATGAATAGTTCACCAGATCGCCGCTTTGGAAAAGATAAGGGAACTCCGAAAAGTCAAGGATCTCTCCCCGACTATTAACGTATCTGAATTTCATTTTTTATCCTCACCCCTTTGCGAATCCGAGATCTGATATAAACCTGCCTACCTCACGGTTATTGGCCGTCATGCGCATATTGGAAATACCCTTTCCGATCTCCTGCGCGTAGAGCCTTGAAGTATCGACTACCGCGGCGATTATATAATCGCCGAGATTATCATCACTGTTGGCATATCGTGAAACATTCGTTGCCGTATTCATTTCAAATTGTGTTGAATTATACTCCGGCAACAATGGCAATTGATTAAGGGTTTTTTCAATAAGCGGCTGCGCCTTTTTCAAACCAATTGCATAGCCTTCATCGGTATAAACACCATATTGCATAAACACCTTGGACGGAGAGTGAATTCCAAGCAGATCTTTGAACGTATCGCTGATTCCGCTTGCTATGTTGCCAAGAGTTGACCGCAGGCTTGAAAGCATGGATTTTAACCCTTCAATCAAGCCGTTAATGATATCGTGTCCGAGTTTTCTCCAGTCCACCTCTGAAAACGCGCCGATTATGGCAGCAAATACTTCAGGCAAAGCAGATATGATAGTATCGATTTGCGAAGTGAGGCTGGTAGCCAGCGTTACCATGATCTGCAAACCTATAGGTATCAATTGAGGCAATAAGGATATTAATCCGCTCACCACACCTTTGATAATTCTTGGCAAAACACCCATCAAACTTGGAAGTGCGCCAACGAGCGCTTGCGCCAAAGTTAAAATTAGGTTTAAGCCTGCACTGATTATGCCTGCTAAATTTGCCGGATCAACTAACGTATCCACAATAGTTAACAAGGCGCTGACTATAGTCGGGATCAGGGTCGGGATTTCCTGTGTCAGACCGTTCACCAGACTTATGATAAGGGTGATACCCATCTGAAGCAGATACGGTGCCATTGTTAAAATGCTGGATAACATAGAATTCAGCCCTGACAGAAGCTGAGGAATAAGGGTCGGTAACATCGTATTAAGACTTACCATCACACCATTTAACAATACAACAAGGCTTGAAACGATCGCCGGCAGTTGCGTACTAAAAAAATCACCCAATCCACTAAATAAGGATGACATGATTGTGGGCAATTGATTTTTCAAACCCTGAAACAGGTTAGACAACAGACTGCTTGTAGTAGAGAGCAGCATTGGAAGTTGCTGCGTTATAGACGCGACCAACCCCGCTATCATCTGCCCGCCGATCTGCCCCAACGCGCCCATGTTTCCCGCTTTCAACTGTTCCGTGATTTGAGAAAGTCCGTCATTCAGTGTTGGCAAAATATTTCCTGCGATCGCATCCGATGAGGACTGCGCAAAAGCGCCGAGTGCCTGAGACGCGTTATCTTTTAAAGTCGAAAACTGCCCGGAAAGTGTTTTTGACTGTTTTTCCATGGATTGAAAATATCTTCCGCCTGCGGCGGTAGAACGTTCCATAGAGGCGGTTATTTCATCCACAGACAACGCACCGTCACTGATGCGCTGGTAGAGGCTTGCCATGCTCTCTCCCGTGCTTTCCGATATCTCCTGAAGCGGATTGAAACCGGCTTCAATCATCTGCTTTACGTCTTCCAACTGCACTTTTCCGGCAGACGACATCTGCCCGTATGCCATTGCTATACGCTGCATCTTATCGGCGCTGCCCTGTGCAATATCACCAAGCATGGTCATTTTTTCAACGGCACCATCAGCAGTGAAACCATAGTTCATCAACAACTGCGTTGCGTTTGCCAGATCGGATGTTTCAAACGGTGTTTTAGCACCCAAATCAACAAGTTTATCCATGGTTTCTGCGGCCTTGTCTGCTGATCCGGTCATAACTTCAAATGAAGTTTGATATTGTTCGATTTCCGCGTTATATTTAACGCCTGCTACCAAAGCCGCAGACAATCCGGTCGCTACAGCGCCTATAGCGGCTCCGGCAACCTTAGCACTGGTAGCCAGTCCACTCTTTAAACCTGAACTTAAACCGTTTACCGTTTTATTAAATTGCTCGGTTTTTTTGGTAGAATTATCAAGACTCTTGTTATAATTGGAGGCATCGGCAGACAATCCGGTCGCTACAGCGCCTATAGCGGCTCCGGCAACCTTAGCACTGGTAGCCAGTCCACTCTTTAAACCTGAACTTAAACCGTTTACCGTTTTATTAAATTGCTCGGTTTTTTTGGTAGAATTATCAAGACTCTTGTTATAATTGGAGGCATCGGCTGTAATTTTAACGCTTAATTTTTCGTTAGCCATTTCTATTCCTCCTCATTAATTCCGCCGCCCAGTTCTTGCCTTCCTTCTGCTGAACTTCATATGCGATGTTTCTGTTTTCTTCAAACTCCTCATCAGATATTGTTCTGGGCGCTTTTTTCCACAACTTGTGAAACGCTTTTCCTTTCTTTCTGATTGCATTATTAATTGCGTTAAAAACGGCGTCACGCAGCAGCGTACTTTCATTGACCGTTTTCGTTTCATAAGCTTTCAGTATAAAAGCGCGTTCCCGCGGTGTCAGAGCGTTGTAATCAGACTTTGAATAGCCGAAATGAACGGCAAAAAAGGCAAAATCCATATCCTCGCGATACGGTTTTGCCTCTTCATCTTCTACTCTTCCGGTTCGGAAGTATTCGAAACGGATGAGGTGTTCGGGAATAAAAAAGGGCAGTCCTCATTTAACTGCCTTGCGATCTCGTTATTGACGTTTAAATAACCGTTTTCTGTTTTTAACGCCGCTTGAAAGATTTCACTTGCCTGTTTGTTGGAGCAAAACGTGTCTGCTCCATCTTCTTTCAAGCATATTCTGAAAATGGTTTCCATTTCGGAAATGGAAAACGCGCCGGAATGCTCGGTATAGATCGTTATGATCGGACGTTTCAGCGCGTTTTCAACAAGTTTAAGACGTCCAAGATTAAACTTAAGGTGATACTGCCTGCCATTTACTTCAATCATTAATCAGCACCTCCAACACCTTCCGGCATAGTATCGCTCTCTAACGGTTCCGCTATCAGATCGTGCAGTTTTCCTGTGCCTGTGAAAGAAAACGAAGTAGTTACGCTGTCATCAGTCGGCGCTTCAAAACTTATGCCTGTGATATAAGCAAATCCTGCATATATGCCTTTTTTCTGCTTCTTATCAATCCACTTCAGGCAGATCGGCTGGCTTTCCCTGAAAGCCGTGTTGAGCGCCTGCTGCGCTTCGTCAGAGGTCAATCTGATTCCGCTGCATTCGCCGCTCCAGCTCTTCATTCCCGCAACTGAAACCTGCCAATCGCCGTCCGCAGTCTTACTTTTCGTTGAAATCTCTGAGGTCTCCGCCTCCTGATCAACATTGCTGTCCTGCTGACCGCCCACTGCTAACAGTTTAGCCCCGGCGCTGTCCCATACGCACATCAGCACGTCCTTGCCGGACATTGAACTGACAGCGGGCGGCGTTAATCCGTCAAACGCTGCAAACATCTGAATGTCATACTTTTTCATTTGAAAACTCCTTTACTTGATCTTATAGCCGTATGCCACCTTAAAACGGACGGGCAAAACGGCGTGTTTTTCTTTGGTTTCGGTTTCCTCATATACAGCCTCAACGCCGTCTGAGATCTGATATACAAGGGAAAAGCCCTCCGGAAGCGTTATATCTTCCGTAAGGGCTTCTTCAATTTCATTAATTAATTTGTATATGGCGGTATTGCCTTTGTAAGGTTCTGCCACAGCGTGGATATTGACCCGGTAGATCTCGCAGAACATGGCTTTCGTGTCGTTTGGCTCCTTGCCTGCCGCCTCTATATAAATAAGCGGTGAAGGCGCGTTTTTTGGCACAAAATCATAGACTTTTGCGGTCGTATTTTTCTTAAGCAAAGCAATGACCGCCGCGATCAGGTCAACAAACGAAAGTTTTTTAAGCATTCATAGCCCTCGCAATCTCCTTTTCAAGGTCTTCTTTAAAGATCGGCGCCTGCGCCTGCACATTACTGCGCAGATAATACTGACCGGGTACAAAACCGCCCCCACCTCGTGTTCGGTGGCCGTATTCCACGTGCGGGGCGTATTCCTTTGTGTAGCCGAATTCATCTTTTTTCTGATAACGACTTTCCATCAGTTCGCCGGTGGCATACGGCGTACCGCCGCCGTTTGCGCCGTTTTTTGCGGCACGCTGGTACATTTGCGTTGCCTGTTTTTTTACAACGGCGTCAAAACGAATCGAGTTCATCGCTTTCAGTTTCTTCATCAGTTCCGGATAGCCTAAAACATAATTGCTCATTTCGTGCCCTCCAAAATCACCAGCGTAAAACGCCCCAAAGCCTGTATTTCAGGCTTGCGGTATGTTTTTTCCTGAAATTCTATAAAATCGAATCTCGGCAGCGATGAATACATACAACGCAGCAAAATATTTCTTGTGCGCACGGTGATCTCCCTGCCGTCAAGATCCTGTTCCTTTAGAACATACGGCGTAAAGCGGGCAGGTATCTCTGCCGCCTGCTTGGGGGATGTTATTGCGTTTCCGAGTTCATCGGTACCCGTCTGTTCATTTACAAACAGTTTCGCCGGCAACCACTTCATAGGAACTTCACCACCCCGCTGCCAGTACCGCTCTTTGCTTTGTAAGCGCTGATTTCGCTTGCATATTTATTGAGGATGTCCTCAACGAATGAAACGGAAAGCCCGCCGTCATTTTCTGTGGAGATCCCCTCATAGGAATATCTGCGGAAAAGTTCAATACACGCCTCAACAGCAATATGTTCGAACGCAAGCGGCAGTTCACTTGTGCCGAGCCGGAGATTCAGGCGGCTTTCAACCGTACAGCACCAGTGATAGATACGCTCATCGCTGATCGTGCTGTCCTCTTCAGTTATCAGTTTTTTTACCGAATCAAACAACATAAAGCCGCCCTCCTTTCATTACGCCTTAACAGTTACGGCTTTACTGCCTGCTGCCTGTGCCTGATATGAGCCGTCAGCCTCAACAAGAGTTATCGTCTGACCTGAAGTTGCGGTAATATCAGATTCACCGTCCCAAGTGCTCCAGTTCCTTACATTTTGACCGTATGTTACTGAAACGGCGCCTGTATCGAGTTTATACTTGTAGACGTTAGAGGTCTTCTCTTTTTCGGGCGAAACGGTGATTTTTGTTGAACCGCTTTCTGTTCCCTCAGCAGCGGTTACCGTAAGCGTACCGAGAGTAGGCGTATCATCCACTGTAACCACTGCTACAGCGTCAATGTACTCCGCAAAAAGTTTGATGCCCATAAGCGCATAGCTTTCTGACTGTACATAATCGTAATCGCCTTTGGTATGGAAACCAAGCATGGGCAGTGTTGGATCTACCGTGTACACCAGACCGGCTTTTGAAAACTCTGAATTTGCCGGGTTTACATAATAAGGAATAATATTGTTAACAGGTGTTGCAGCAACTGTGCCCTGCGGAATCTCTGAACTGAAAAACAGGTAATCGATTCCCATGAAGTTTTGGACATAATTCATGCCAAAAGCAGTCTGTACAGTGATGTTGGCGCTGCCGATGTATTTATAAACATCAAGCGTATTAACAAATTCCGCTATACCGGTAACCTGTCTGCCCATTTTCTGAAACTTATGGCGCACACGGCCTGCTGCCATAGACATCGCCATCTGAAGATCTTTTTCAGTAGAAGTAAGCGTTCCCGTCAGAAGAAAGCTGTAAAAGTCATTCAGAACAACATTCTGCAGTTGAATCTTGAATTCTTCATCTGCAAGCGTAACCGCTCTTTCATAGCCGTGTTCGGCGATGCTTTCCATCGTAACCGCTTTTGCATATTTTTTGATTGCTACAGGTCCTACAGGATCAGCCTTGACTTTGAAGTTTGAAAAAGGCACTTTCTCGCCCTCGGCAACATTGCCGTCCTTAAGCATGCCGGTAACCGTGTTCCTGTAAAGCATAGTTCCGTTTGCTTTTTCAATCGGTCTTGAGATACCAAGAATATCAAGCAACTGCTGGATATTCCTTGTAAACGTGGTTACAAAGTCTATCTCCCTTGCCTGTACGTCAATATCAGTAGTTGTTATCACGCCGTCTTGCGCGGCGAATAACTGTAAATCATATCTTTTTCTTTTCATTATTTTCCTCCAAATAATTCAATGTTTTCGGCAATTGCTTTCTGCCTGGCGGCAGTGTCCTTAATTGCCATAATATCGTTTTTTGTTACGGTTTTAGAGCCCCCTGTTCTTGGCTCCCTGTGTGAAATCTTACTATCAACCGCCTGCGAAACGGCAGACTGAAATGCCTTAGCGAAAGCCTTGACGTTTGCGGAAGTCGTATCAGCGTCAGTCGTTACAAGCACGGAAACAAGTTCATCCGGTATGTTGATGTTCTGTTCAGAAAGGATTGCACGCGCCGTTTTTGCCATTTCGGAAAGGGTTTCGCGGTTTTTATACTCATTCAATTCTTTTTGCAGTTTTTGAAGTTTGTAATCCGATTTTTGCTGCTCGTTCATTTCGGCAAGTTTTTGCGCCTCATCGATCTCCTGGTCTTTTTTCGCCTGCCATTCCGCGAATTTGCGGTTGATCAGTTTATCCACGTCTTCATCGGTATAGAGTTTCCTCTGCGCTCCTCCCGCCTTTTCTTCATTACTTTCCTGCGTGCCGTCAGATTCGCTCTTTGCCTTTGGTTCTGTGGGATCGTTCGCCGGATTAGTCTGCACTTCATCGGCGAATAACTGAAGACTGTAGATTGTTTTACGTTTCATGATTACCTCCATAGTTTTAAGTCACAATGCTTGACTGTAGATTCCGTAGATTTTAACGAGTGCCACGCCTGCTCTTTTCCTCAGTTTTTAACGTGTCCCGAGCCTGCACGTTTATATATTCAGGGTAGTTTTCGGCAAGCGCCTTCACTCCCTCAATATAAGCGTTGATCAGCAGCAGCCCCTCAGGGCTTACCTGCTGCCACTGTGCTACCATTTCGCCGTTTTCAAGGACTATTTCGATATTATCATCGGTAAACTTCTTAACGGCGGTATCAAGCGTTAGAGAAAGCACAGAAAAAGCGGCGCACACAATGTCGTACCCTTTCGGTGCATAACCTGCGTGCCCGCTTGCCGTTATTTCCCCTTGTTTTATTGTTACGTTTATCATTGCTAAACCTCAAAATGGGTACAAGAAAAGCACCGTGCTTTTGCATGGTGCTTAAACATGATTTAGACTATATTTTGTATTCAATGACTTCCATATCATTTTTTGCCATTGTTATTGTTGTCCTCGCTATGATCTACACAATCAACTATAAATGTTACCAAAGCTCTGTCAAATTCTTCCCGGTTCTTAATTTCATCAGGTATCACTTCATTTTTGCCATACGGTTTCACATTTTTTAATTTAGGATATGATTTTTCTATATTTGTATCCATACCTTGACGCTCCTTTTTCTAAGAAATCATTTGCCAAATTTAAAATCTCAACCAAATCTATATCTTGATCTCTTAGTTTATATAGATAATCAGCATAATCCTTGCTAAAATTGTCGCGGTCAAAAGATTGGTCTTTTTGTAAAATATACTGCTCACCATTATTGCCCACAATCAAGATGGCTCGCATATTATCATTCTTTACGAATGACCCTATATCCCCGGGAGAAAAAGTACCGCCACTGGGATGATTGTGCATTGTTATGTAATCAATACGCGGATTATAGACATTGACGCTTGACTTTCCGGGTTCACCCATTTCCCATTTAAGGAACTTTGCACGCATATCGTAATAGTAGGCACATTCTGTACCCTCTGGCGTTCCGTCCACTCTTTTTAGCAGATTTTTCATGCCCTGCCGCAAAGTTTCATTCTGGACTTTTGTTAAGAAATCCAAATCCGGCGACCGAAGATTGTCAAGAACCTGCTGCGATATTTTTGTTGTCTTTATTGTATCATCTTTGAATATATCCTGCAAGCGATTTCCTGCACTTCCGTGCCGCTTTTCATAATCGTCAAGCCACTTTTCCCAGTCATCCACAACCGGGTTTAAATGGCATCGGCACCACGGGTGCATCGGCGGGAAGTTCGCGCCCTGCTGCCTTTGACTGAACCTGAACCGTCTGCCGCTCAGGGCGGAGCACACGGAACAGACCTTTCCGTCTCCGGCTGTGAGATATTCGTATTCCTCAAAATCCTGTTCAAATATCCTTGCCTGCGCCTCATTCATCACATAGGTGCCCTCGGTGTATATGAGCCGGTAAGCGTCGTTTTTGGAGACATTGATAAACCTGCTCCTGACCTGCTGCGTAAGCCGTTCATAACTGTCTCCGCGGGCAAATCCCTGTGAAATATCATTATTTAGGTATTCCGCAAGTTTATCAGCGTTCTGCCATATGCGCTGTGAATAGTCTTTACTGCCTGTCCAAGCCGTATTGACAAAGTTTTTGATGATGCTTTCATTTTCGGTCAGCCCTACCGCTTTTGCCGCCGCCTTGCTGTTTGTGAAATACAGTTTGCTCAGGTGCTCTTGCAGCTGCGCGTTCGTTATGGCGCCGATCTCATACTGATGCAGCAGCACGCTTTCCTTTAAACCCTCCAGCCGGTTCAGTTTATATACGCTTTCCCGAACCGGCATCAGATCGGCATACTGCGGATATTTCTTTGCAAAATTATCCATACGCTCAATGAGCAGTTTTATATCGTCTGCGCTTAATTGCTCAAACAGGCGGGCGTATTCTATGACGTTATCCCTGCCGTATTTTTGATAATAAGCGGCGATCTCTTTATCCAGTTTTGCCGTCTCGCGCTCGTAAGCCTTTAAAAGCCGCTTTTTGAGCGCCGCCTCATCCTTTTCAAGCGAAGAATCAAGTTGATCCTGCCGTCTCTGCCAGTAACTACTCATTGTTTAATGTTGTCCTTGCCGTTTCATAATCCGTCTGATAAGCGATCCTGTCGTTCTCTTTCTGCTTGCGCTCGATTTCTGCTTTTACATCATCTACGATAGATAGCACGCTGAGCAGGGTCTCATCACTGGTTATGCCTTTCAGTTTTGACGCCACGTCTGCCTCCTCCGTGAGGTTTACGGGATAGTTCAAAGTGAACTGAAAGCGCAGTTTCATCCAGTCATATTTTGCCATTTGGCTCACGGGGTTGGAAAAGATCAGCCTGTAGCGTTTATTGAAACCTGCCGTAAACTTGCGCTGTTTTGTTTTCGCAAGATCACTCATGATCGTAAGCCTGTAGCGCATAGCAAGCCCGGAGGCGGCGTCAAAATTCTCGTCATTGATATTTGCCACCATACAAGTAACAAAGATCAGCCGTTCCAAACGGTTTAAAAGGTTTTCCTGTGAGGTATCTGCGTTTGGCTTTGCCAGAAAATCCGCGTCCCCGTTCACACCGTCCTGCGCCGGGATATTGATCACGCGGTTATCCCTGATATTTGCCACATCGCTGCTGTTCATATCCGGACCGATCACTTTCATATACGCATCGGCAAAATAATCGATATCGTTCGCCTTTTCCGAAAGCGCTTTGTTGTATTCATTCATCATGGAGAGCGCGCCCTCATAGAGCCCGATACGCTCCTCGTTTTCGTAAAACTCCACTGCCGGAACGCCGTCAAAGCCGTGCAGTTCGCCCTCTTCGTCTTCAAAACGAACGGTGCCGCCGGTAACATAGAAGTACCAAACGCGACTGCTGTCTGAAATGCTGCCGTGCAATTTCTTATCCGCGTCAAAATAGTAGCGGACAAAGTATTTCGGATTCGTATTCACACTGTCATCATAGATCATAAATGCCTGTGTGGGCGGCAAATACGATATGCAGATCATATTCTCGCTGTTGACATAATACAGTTCATACGCCCTGCCGTAGATCGAGCACAGTTTGGAAAGTTCGGCGTTCTTATCGTCCTGATTGTTAAACGTATCAAGCAGCGCCGCATATTCGGCAACGTGGCTGTCATCACACTGCGTTTTGATCGGGATGCCGATAAAAAAGCCGTTGAACGTATCCGTTATGTATTTTGCAAAATTGACGGAAAGTCGGTTGTCCGGCTTATATTTTGGCTTTTTCGGTAAACGAAAGATTTCATACCGGTTGCAATACGCGTTTTTTAAATCCATGTATCTGTGCGTTGAAATATGGATATTCGCCATAATAAACGAATACAGATCCTCTTTTGAGAGTTCCTCTTCAGCGCTCATTCTGAAGACATTGTATTCAACCATCAAATTCCCTCCTTAAACAAATGGATACCGCCCGCCGGCTTTGAAAGAATGCGCATCAGGCTGGCTGCGCTGTCCGGTGCGTCATCATGAACCGCCTGCTCCGTGTAGTCCAGGATCTGCGCAAGGTACTCCGGATCTGTATCGTTAATCCAGTAGATCCTGCTCCAGCTTGCTTTTAAATACGTTGATATTTTGATAAATTTGTTCATCTTTTCTGCGTAGGAATCGCAGGGCAGGCCGTTTGAGCGGAGTTCCTTTGCAAGATAGCCTTTATCCGCATTGCGCTCGCAATGGATTGTGCCGAGCCTGTACTTTTCCTGATAAGCCGCTATTTCGTTTAAGCAATCGTCAACATGCTTTTGCCATATCTTCCCAAATCCGATGACCGTGCCGTCCGGCTGCCGTTTAAACGCCGTGTATGCAGTGTAGTCTTCGCCACCGTAAGCCGCGTCTATGTGCGAAATGCCGTTATACAGCCGTTCAACCTGGTCTGTGAACTTAGGCTCGGTAAACATGGCGTTTTGATCCGCTATATGCTTCAGTTCATAGTTGGCGGCAAAAAGGCTTGGGCTCATGCTGCTGCGCAGCTCCCTGAGTTTTTCAGGCGTTATAAGCCCGGTTGAGTAGCAGTCGTATTTTTCAATGTTCGGCATCAGTGTGAACGCGTCATCCTTATGCCAGGGCGTACCAAGATTGATAAAACGACCGCCGCGGTTACATACGTTTTGCAGTTCCTGATAAAACACCTTAATGCGCTCGCGTTCGGCACGGCTGATCCTGTCTTTCAGGTTCACGACATCATCCGTAACGATGATGTCGGCGTGTTTACCCGTAACGCTGCCGGTTGTGCCCATGCCCACGATCTGTGACGCGCCGCGCACGCCTGTTACAAGGTTTGTGTCGATCTCTGTGGCATTTTCTTTAACAAGTTTGAGATCTATACCGTAAAGTTCATGCGCGATCTCACGCACGCAGCCTGTTGCAATGATCTGTTTGACCTGTTTGATAACCTCGATAACATCATTATCTGTTTTACGGAAAAACAGGATATTTTGATTTGGCGCAACGATTGTATGCAGCGCCATAAATAAAGAAACGTCCGTTGTTTTGTAAGAGCCTCTGTGCGCCTGTTTCGTCTGGTCTTCTTTTGAATAAAGAAAAGACCTCAACCACTCGTTATGCAGAGCGGTCAGGTCTTTAAATCCCACCCAATGGCCTATCAGAACGGGCTGATCATAGAGCAGGTCAAGTATTTGTTTTTGTCTGGTTGTCATTTTCAATTCGCCCGTTTAGGTATTCGGTCATTTCTTTTACGGTTTCGTCAACAGGCTTTGAAAGCTCGATTTTGTTGGTATATATGCCGTCCATCTTGTTAAGCGTATCGATCGCCTTGATCCGTGAATCGTCTTTTTTACTGAACTGCGCAATATCAGACAGCGTTATCATACGCTGCGCACGTGTCATGATCGCGGCGTTTTCTGCTTTTTCTCTTAGTTCTTCGTACCTCGCCTTAACCTTGGCTACTTTAAGCAGGTTACAAGCCTTATTGTCAACAGATTCATCTTTCCACTTTTCGGAGCTCGGATACGCGGCGCGGTAAGCCTTACGCTGACTAAGTCCGCTTACAAGACCTCTGACAAACTTTTCCTGTTTAGTTGTTAAGTTCATAAGGCTCACCTCCCCATAAAAAAGCAAGCCCATCCAAACGGCAGGCTTGCTTTGATCTTATTTGCTATTTTAATCATACCACAGATCTATTGTGATTTTTGTGAATGTTGTGAAAGATAAGTATTCAACTTCTTGATGCAGGTTGAATAATGATAGTTCATCTTTTCGCCGATTTCTTCATAAGTCATGCCTTTAATAAATTTTAATTCGGCTATGGTTTTAACAATTTCGTCCTGAATACTGAATATGTAGCGCTGGATCTCTTCAATTTCAGCAACAAGCCTATTAAATTCAGCGAAAAGTTGTCTTTCAAGTTCCATAGAGCGCAAAGCAAAAAGAGCCGTAGGATCTCCCACCGTCCCCGTCTGCACAGATATCTGAGACGGATCTATGCCTTTCAGATACTCCGCTTTCAGTTCCTCACGGATGATCTCCAGTTGCTCAACCTTGTCTTTATAAGAATTCAACTCTGCAAAAGTCATACACTATCACCTCGACACAAATTTCAACTAAATACAATCAGCCTGCAAAAAGGCTTCATACAACTTTGGAAACTGAATAGCAAGCCAGTCCACCATCTCTTCATTATGCGCCCAACTGCAAACATCGAGCCCGGATTCATGAAGAAAGGCGTGTATAATTTCGTGCCTTGTTACAGATTTTTTATAAAGTTCGATGTTTTTCAAAGTCCTTTCATTAGACTCTTTCATTTCATCAACAATGCACTCTTTAGACGTATGATCCGAATATCCGTCCGCTCCTGCAAGTTTTTTATCCGTTTCCAAGTTTCTCTCTTCAACGGTGTATTCGGTACCTAAAACATTAATTTTCATCTGATTATCATTTCTCGTTATCATCTCTTGACATACGCTGATTCCAAAGTTTGACTGCTTCATCAGTAGCGCAGTAGTCAACGCTTTGCATAACGTCCTTAGTTTTGGCACTGCAGTTCTCACATTGTACCATGGCGTATGGTTCACAACAGTGCTTATTGATAATCAATTTTGCTTTACCGCCGCAAAACGGGCATGGTAATAATTCTGTATCTTTATCTTTCATTATTCGTTTTCCTCCTCATCATTTTAGCGCCGCAGTACGGGCAAAATGGGTATATAAGTCCTTTCGATGTTTTGGATGCTGCATTGCAATTTGAACATATCAAAACTTGATTATGATTTATAACGTCATCAACATAAGACCAATGAGCGGTGCCTCTATCATATTCTGCTTTTGCATCGCTATAGCCTTTCAAATATTGATCACGGTCATATTGTAAAGCCCTGATGAGTTCGGATTTATCCACTTGAACTCCGGCTCTTAGCACTGCCTTATAGACATTATTGTCAAATTCATCTTTGACGCGCTCTATAATCTGATCAATATAACTAAACGATTCAATCGGGCATTTATAATTCATTTAAACCTCCTCCACATAGAACCAAGACTGTGGAGGTCTTGACACTCTTGCGCCTAATTTCACTCCACAATGCCAAAACTCTCTCAATCTTTTCGGCTCGGCATATATCTTTAGTTTTGATATGTGCCAGCCAAATACACCAAAGTAACCTGGCGAAAGTTCATAGTTCGTTATTTCGTCTTTAGTTAAGCAAGACATCCGTGTCATTTCTCCGTCAGAAATATCAACGCCATCTTTTGCATCGCAGGTGGTATATTGATAAATTTCATCACACACAAACTCGCCTATGACTTTGCCTGCCAAACGGTCTTTATATGCTTTTCTGTCACCAACAAGATTGCTTTTTGTCATATATATGTAACACTTAAATGGTGTTTTGAGTTTCGGCATTGACTTCCTAACCTCAATAGTTTTCTCGCCCTTTGCGATAAGCTCGCAGTATTTAGGCTTGATACTTATTAGAATAGATTTCATTTTACCTCCCTGCTCTAAGCATACAAAAAAGCAACTCTATAATTGAGCGCTTTCTATTACTCTTTTGAGCTTTTTTGATAATATCCAAACTCCAAGGTTCTGTGAACATTGATTTTTCATAGTTTTCAGGTATTGGTGTTGGATTGTTAAATTCATCGTTTATTGATTTTGAAAAAGGTCTTGCTATCATTACGCCAACATTCCACGGTATTTCGTTGACGATTTGTTTATAACATTCAATAGTCGTTACTACGTAATTCTTTTCGCCCTCAAAATTAAGACCGTTGCCGCTATAAAAATCAGCCTTGCAGCTCTTAACCTCATAGCAAACGAAAATACCTTTTTCAATTCCACTCGCACAAATCTGGGATTCGGGTATAAACTGCATAAAATCCACTCTTACAGGATGTTTTAAACCAAAATCGAGAGTTACTTCTCTAGCCCAATATTTGCTTTGTCCTGATAATCTTTGACATATAAGCAAATCACTTAAAAATTTTGTAATCAATTTTCTGTTCAAAAACCCTCCACCTCACCATAAAGTAATTTCGTTATCAAAATTCATCCATAGTTTTTCTGTTCGATGCAGACCCATTTGAGCAGTAGTTTGCTTTTCGGCCGTGTTCCAATCTGTCAACTCTGAATTATACAGTTCATTATCGTACCCGCTTAAAATTATTTTTGAGTTGCTTTTTTTGAGCAGTTTAAGCAATTCAATATGCTGTTGATCAGTCATTTTGCACTTATACATATTCTTTTTCCGTAAACTCTGCAAATACGGCGGATCACAATAGATTAAAGTGTTTTCATTGTTGTACCGCTGAATAAGGGCCAACGCATCCGTGTTCTCTATTTGAGCGTCCTTAAGGCGTTTACAGCATTTAGTGATGATATCCGGCAAGCAATTCCACATAGTAGCACAGCGCGGACCGCCATAAGTTTGCACGTTGCGCCAACTGTTTTTGCTGCTGTTGGATGATCCGAAAGACTGATGATATCTGACAAGAGTTCTTCTTGCCTGTTCAATCGGATCATCTGAAGGAGTATTACAACTGATAAACTCATCTCTTGAAAACGGTGTGAGTTCAATTGCTTTTGCAAGTTCTTCCGGGTATTCTCGGCAAACTTTGAACAGATTAACGATATCACCGTTCATATCGTTTATGGTTTCTATGTATGACGGCTCTTTGTTGAAGAACACTGCACCGCTTCCAAAAAATGGTTCAAGATAAACTTTGTGGGCGGGAAAATATGACAGTATCCATTGCGCTATTCTCCATTTTCCTCCCGGATATTTCAATATTGCTTTCATTCTCTCACCCCGTATTTGCAGGCATAGTACCTTTAATTAAATTACCGTAAATCATTATATTTCTCCATTCAATTCAAGTTTTTCTTTTGCGGCTATAGCAATCGGGCAGCCAAGGTAAAAGCCGGTTGCGCAGAAGTTTTTGATATGCTCGTCTTTATCTTCAGATGTATTGAAAATGATCTTAGTGCTTTTTTGGTTTTCAAAAATTGGACAACAGTATAACGCCTTTTTTTTATTTTCTTTTTGCTTTAGAAAATAAGGGCATTTGATCCATGCGTCAGAAGTTATATTTGACATAAAATACACCTCTTATTTCATAGCAGATATTCTGTCAAGGCTGCATATTGTTATACTGTGTTTAGCCTTAAGATCCTGGATCTCTGCCTGGTAGAAAAAACGGTTTTTCCTGTCTTTGCGCAGAATGCAGGCGGTCAAGATCATTTCCTGGTTTCCGAAATCCCGGCTGTGGTAAATTACCTTTTGGTTCAGGTTTCGCTTTACTTCTGAAAGTTCCATATCAAAGATCCTGTATGCAGATGAAGAGCCCAGGCTGATCAGCGTAGAACTTTTCTACGATCTCGGATACCACCAGCGCATCATCTTTCCAGAAATGCAGCGCCGTCAGCAGATCTTTCAGGATCTTCTGAAGATTATCCGTGTCCGGCTTGGAGGTCTTGTACTCTCCGTCATGGTGATTTCCGGTGATTGGGAAAAGCCATTTGACCATTAAACGCACCGGACCGGTGTACTGCTGCTTTGGAACATACGCCGCCAGATAATCCCTGAACTTTACTTTTGCCGCTTTGATCTCCGCGCTGTCATAAAAATACGGCTTGCCCGATTTGCTGATTCCCACACGGTGTTCCTGCGCAGTAACCGTTGGCGGGATCATCGGGATAAAAAATTGTGTATTCATTTTTTGCTTTACCTCGCTAAAGTGTGTTTTTTGATTCTTGAAATTTGCTTTAGTCACGTTATGCAATGGTAGGGGGGAACTGCGCCACTTAGGCAGTTCCCCTACCGTCCATTGCGTGACGTGTGAACGGAACGTTTTTTACATACGTAGTATGTAGTGGTTTCCCCGCAACACGGGGAAACCTGATTTTTAAGTTTTCCCCTCCATATCGAGTTGTTGCGGGGAAAACTGATTTTCAGTTTTTCCCTCATAATTCAAGTACTGCGGGGAAAACATAATTTTTAGGTTTCCCCACACTCGGATTTTTTCAGGACGGTTCCGTTTTCAATATCATATCCGCCGTGCTCTTTGATGCGGTCTCTGGCAGTTCTTTGTGAAATACCAAGGTAATTTGCTACGTCTTCAACGGTTGGCGCATCTCCGAAATTGCTTTCTTCCAATGCGGATTCCAACGCTTTCTTACGTTCTTTTTTTCGTTCTCTAGCGTTCTTTTTTATCCTTTCCGTACCTTTCTGCCACGGGGGCTTTTCCTCGGTAGAAATATCTTTGAGGACGCCGTCTGCGTCGGCAACATGAACGGGATACTTGAACCAAAGGTTCAGCGGATCAAATCGCGGGAACTCGCGGAGCGTGCCCTCTATGCGCCATGCCGTGCGTGCTTTGTATTTCCGCCTGACCTGATATGTTTCTTCCCGCAGCCTGTCCAGCGTCGTCTCCGGCAGCCTGTCGCGGCATATATCCACGATTCTGTCCGTAACGAGCAGATCATCCTGACTGTATTCTTTCAGATCGATATTAAAACGTACAAGCCACTTGCGGCATACGTTGCAGACCGCGCGCTCTGTCTGCTGCCTGCTCACTTCTTCCGGCACCTCCAGTTCGATCAGATCCAGCAGCGCATCCGGATCTCTGGCAAATACGCCGGAACCGGACGCACGATCCATAGAACGCTTGCCGCCCTGCGCGCCTTTAGAATGGTGGTGGCAGTAGATCACGGCGCAGCCGAGCTCCGTGCACACCTTGTCAAACTGATTGCAAAAATAGGACATCTGATCGGCGGAATTCTCATCGCCGGTTATGATCTTGTAAATGGGATCGATCACGATCGCGATATAATCCTTTTTGGACGCCCTGCGTATCAGTTTCGGCGCCAGTTTATCCATGGGTACCGAGTTGCCGCGCAGGTTCCAGATATCAATATTTTCAAGCGCTTTCGGCTGCATATGCAGCGCGGTATATACGTCCTTAAAACGGTGCAGGCAGGAGGCTCTGTCCAGTTCCAGATTCACATACATCACTCTGCCCTGAGCGCAGGGAAATCCAAACCATTCCTTACCCTCGGCAATGCTGATGCAGAGTTCTATGAGCGCATAACTTTTGCCGGCTTTTGAGGGGCCTGCCAGCAGCATTTTGTGCCCCTGTCTTAATACGTTTCCGATTAGCGGCGGGGAGAGCTCCGGCAGGTGATCCCATACCGCAGCCATGCTCTCCGGCTCCGGCAGATCATCGTTTGCCGCCTCGATCCATTCCACCCATTCTTCCCAATTTGATTTGCCGATCTCTTTATCAATGATAAACTGCTTGCGGCCGTTTCGCATCACGCCCGGAAGACGACTGAGCCTGGACGGATTCTTGTTCTGCCGGTCAATGCTCATGCCGTTCTTCAGGCATATGTTATACAGGTAATCCACCCGTTTTTGATATTCTTTGAAATCCGGCGCGTCAACCTTTACAATGGCGTGAATGGATTTCTTGCCGGAATAGACTAATATCGCGATCGGCAGTTCCAGTTCACGCAGGATCGCATTCTGCCTTTCCAAATCCATGTTATCCGATTCCACAAGAGCATATCTGTATTCCGTTACGTTCTCGTTTTTTACACCTTTGCCGTCCAGCGGGTTAAACCGGATCCATGCGCCGGCTTCCGGGTTATAGTCTCCGAGTACGCTGCCGATATCGCCCTTGCACTTGTTTAACTGCCGGATCAGTTCGCCGGCAGTGCGGTCATAACTTCCCTTTGTGGGCAGCCATTTGCCTTTTTCATTCTGCCAACTCTCTGTAACATAGCCCACGTTTTCATCCGGCGAAAACAGCGTTTCAAGATAGGTTGTGATCTCGCTGACCGGATCAAAGTTCTCGGGCTCTTTGATCTCTTGGTTTTCTATGTACGCCTTGTCTACGATCACATAGTCCCGATCCCCGCCGATCTGATCATCCCAGTCAAGTGCGCGATCCTCTTTTGTCTGGGGCAGCCAGCCGTTTTCCTTTGCCATTTGATAGATCGTGCCGCCTGTTACCCTCGCGCCGCTGTAATTGCCGAATGTGCGCCACTTTTTTTCGCATTCGCCCTCGTGGTAGCGGGCGCGGTCTCTCCGGCTCCAGTCCTCCCAGACAGCGCAGGCATAGCCCTCTTCCTTTAGCGCCATACCCACGTTTGCCCATTCCTGATAGTCAAGAGCGGACGGATCAATGTAATCAAGCAGTTGCGTTAAATCCAGATTGTGTTCCATAATCGTCTCCGTATGTTGCAGGATCTATGTTATGCGGAATCCGCCAGCCGTTGGCAGCGATCCTGTCTATCAGTTTTCTTGCAGTCTCAAACTGCCATGTGCCCACGTGCCGAAATCCCCTGCTTTCCAGAAAGCGGATCTGTTTCGGTGTTGTGAGCCCTTCTTCCCGGCGTTTCGCAAGCCTGTCCAGCAGCAGACTTGCCTTTCCGGCGTTGTCGATCTCATCCGGGAATATACCGAACTTTTCAAGCGCTGAGATTTGCTTGGATGACGCCGGTGCCATTTCCCAACCAAAGGACGGCACATAACCGGAAAGATCCTCCGCCTGTATGGACATTTCAAACTGCAGCGGATCCACCAGTTTGCGTTTACGTTTTCTCATTTCCGAAAGCTGCTTTGCAAGCGCCTCTTCCCGCTGCGCCACCACTTCGCTTTCGGCGGCTTTGGCGGCTTCTTCTATATCTGCCGGGCAGCCTGCGTTTGCACAAAGATCCTCTGTCATTTGTTTTGCCGTTTCCGCGTTCTCACAGATCAGGTTTGCCGGGTGGCACAATTCGTGCCGCTCCGTGTGCCATAAAAAATCAAGTAACAGCAAATGATCCTTTCCGGGCGCAAGCCGTGTGCCGCGCCCCACCATCTGGCAGTACAGACTGCGTACCTTTGTGGGTCTCAACACCACAACGCAGTCTACATCCGGGCAGTCCCAGCCTTCTGTTAACAGCATGGAATTGCACAGCACGTTGTATTTGCCGTTTTCAAAATCTTTCAGGATCTCCGTGCGGTCCTCGCTGTTGCCGTTGACCTCCGCCGCGGAAAAGCCGTGTGAAAGCAAGATATCTCTGAATTTCTGACTGGTTTTGACCAGCGGCAGAAACACAACGGTTTTTCTTTCTTTGCAGTACTTCTCCATTTCAGCGGCGATCTGCTCCAGATAAGGATCAAGCGCCGTTCCAATCTCGGACGCTTTGAAATCTCCTGCCTGTATGGATACAGAAGACAGATCCAGCGTAAGCGGAACGGTCAGCGCCTTGATCGGGGATAAATACCCGTCCCGGATCGCCGCAGGCAGCGTATATTCATAAGCCAGACTTTCAAAATACTGGCCTAAATTTTTCATATCGCCCCTGTCCGGGGTGGCTGTAACACCGAGCACATCGGCAGAATCAAAATGTTCCAGCACACGCTGATAACTGTCTGAAATACAGTGATGCGCTTCGTCAATGATGATTGTGGTAAAATGATCCGGTGAAAACTGCGCAAGCCGTTTTTCCCGCATGAGGGACTGCACAGATCCGACCGTAACGCGGTACCATGAGTTAAGGCTGCTCTGCTCCGCTTTTTCCACGGCGCTTTTCAGCCGGGTTGCTTTTTCCAGTTTATCGGCGGCCTGTTCCAGAAGTTCTCCGCGGTGGGCAAGAATCAGCACCCGCCCACCGTTTCGCACGCAGTCTTCCGTGATCTTGGCAAAAACGATCGTTTTGCCGGTTCCCGTAGGCAAGACGAGCAGGGTCTTTTTATGCCCCTGTTCCCACTCGCGGAACACTGCCGTTTTTGCCTCCTGTTGATAAGGTCTTAACTCCATCAGAACTTACCTGCCTGAAATTTCGGCGCGGACCCTGCCGGCGCTTCGTAATCATAAAACTTTTTGATCTGGTTGTTTTTCATTGTCTCGCCCTTATCGTTCACCCATTCATGGATGCCGACCTTGCAGCGCCCCTGTGCGCCGACCATGGCGTTCCAGTTCGGCTTGACCGGTTCACCGCGTTTTTTCTGCCCGATCGCGATGAGAAACGCGCTGATCATGCCTTCGGTCTTTGTACTCAAAAACAAGTTGTGCTGAATGGTGCCCGTATTTCCTTTTCCATCGTCCACCTTCAGTTCCAGTTCTGCCTTTTTACATGCTTTTAGTTTTGCACTGCCGTTGTGCCAGCCTCTGGTAAAGTTTACGACCGTAAATTTGTAATCGCCTTCCGGGAGGAGAGTAAATTCGCTTTCTTTGGATATCTCATCATCCCAGTCTAATTCTCTTTCAAAATCTGCCATAATTTTAATTCCTTTCTTTTAAAATGGTACACTGTTGTATTCTTTAATGTGTTTCAATACGCCGTTCCAGTCTGCAATAATACTTCCCGAAACAAAGTCTCTGTCATAATTCTCAATGGGTGTTCCTCTGGGATAGTAACCCACGTCTGCAACGACCGCCTGCAGTTCTTCAACCGAAACGTGGCTTTCGTTCATCAGATCATATAACTGCTGAATGACCGGATCGCTACTGTGCAACGTCTGCGACTCCGTACTTTCTTTCGGGCTTTCAACAACCTCTTCAAAATCGCCACGGTCTTCCATCGCGTTCAGCTGATCCATTGCCTGTTGTTTTGCATTTTGCGGTGCAGTTGCCTGCACTGCGCCAGTCTCCGGGAGAATGTGGCGGATCTGTTCAAAATCAAACGGAAGTTCCTCCGGGAGGTTATCGCGGTTTTTGGCGTCCCAGCACGGATTATGCGTGGTATACATGACCCTTTGACCGCCCTGCGCCTTTTTCTTGCCGTTTCCGTCATCGATCACATACGTTTTGTAATTGACGAAAAAGACAGCGTCCGCCCATTCCTTAAGCATGGGTGAAACAAATTTGCTGAGTTTCATTTCATACCGGTCATAAGCGCCCATCTCATCTGGCTGCTCAAATTTGCGCAAAAAAGAATGGGCGGTAAAAACAACATTCACCCCTGCGGCGATGACCTCTTCCAGCAGGTTCAGCAGTTTTCCGAATTCGTCCCGAAGATACACATAGCCTTTGCCGTAGCCGAAATCCTCTATGCCGGACTTGTTTGCTCTTGCACACACGGATTGTATACACAGCCGTTCCGCCCAGTCCGCTGTATCGATAATATAGGTTTTACATGGTTTGTGATCGCGCACATACTGCGCCTGCATCAAAAGCATCTCCCAGCTGGACGGTGCGTCAAAGCGCTTTACGTCCAGTTTTTTTGTACTGCCCTCTGTATCGGAGAAAACAGGGTCGGGAAATTTTGATGCAAACGTGGATTTACCGATCCCCTCCGGACCGTAAACCACGATCTTCTGCGCGCTCGGTATGATTCCGCTTGATATATTCATTTAGAAGACCCCTTTCGTAAATTTAGGCGCTGCGGGTTCTGCCGGTACAGAATATCCGTCCTCGATCACGATGGAACATTCGTCTCCAGTGCTCACTCTGGTGGCAATCACCTGCAGCCCTTCCCGTTCAAGCCAGTGTCCGAAATCACAGAGCGTATCCAGATCCATCTGCTCCAGCTTGTCCACCAGCACAAAGCCGCATTTTGGATTCAGGCGGCGTATGATCGCAGTGGCGGCTTTCAATTGGTCTGAGCCGCTCATATTATCCCATTTCATACCGTTCAGGGTGATCTCGCCGTCCTCTACGGAGAGACCCGGCAGTGGCAGATCCGCACTTTCCAGCAGTTTTTTCTTTTCGCTGCGGATATTTTCCAGTTTTATGCTGAGTTCGTCATACTGCTCCTGATAACGGTGCGCCTCCTCTTCCGCTCTTTCCTTATCCAGATTGGAACGGATCTTTACATTGATCTCATCGATCTTTTGAATGTTTTCTTCCAGTTCAGCAGTAGATCTGTCCTCTAATTCCGCTGCGGATAATTCGGCGATCTTCAATTCCTTTTCGCATTCTTCCAGCGCCTGCTGCAATCTTTGCTTTTGTTCCCGGAGTTCGGAAAGACGTTCGCGTTTCTTTTTATTCTCGGCATTCCGGAGCAGGATCGCCTGCTGTTCCTGAATGAGATCCGATGCAGAGAGCAAATCATCCGGCACGCCGTCATAATGCGCCATCTCATCCGCATATTTTTGTTTTTGCGCCGCGATCTGACCGATCGCATGGCGGCTGTTGTAGATTTCATTTTCCTCTTTTTCCAGTTCAAAGAGTTTATCGCCGACCCCGATGATCCGCAGGAGGATATCCGCTTTTTCTTTCGCATTTGCCTCCATGAACTTCGGCAAATTCAGAGCAAAACTCTCTATGAACTCATTAAGCAGCTGCTGACCGCCTTTATTACCGGACGGGTCGATCACCTTAAGGCTGCTGTTCTTGCCCTGGCGTTCCACGATGATGCCGTTGGAAAGTTTGATCTTTATGTACGGCGGAATAACTGAGCCTTCCCGTTGCGCCTGGGATGGTCTGAACCTGTCCCCGCCAAGCGCCCATGCTATGGAATCCAGCACGGATGTTTTGCCCTGATTGTTTTTGCCGCCGATCACGGTGATCCCATTTTGCGTAGGCTCGCATTGAACGGCTTTGATTCGTTTTACGTTTTCAAGTTGAAATTCACTGATCTTGACTGCCATTATTTTACCTCCGTAAATTTACCGTTTTTAAGCGTATACCAGGTGTCCGGCTTGACTGTCTTCCCATCCACCTTATGGCATTTAACGGTTTTGAGTTGTCTGTCACCATCATCATCTTCGCCCCACTCAGCAAGGACAATGTAACAGCCTAAAGTGCCTTTTGCTTTACTCTCAACGCCGAACGCAAGAGCGATACTATCCTTGCCCTCTACGCTTGCAGCGGATTGGTCGCCTGTGTTGGTAGCAGCAGACCAGTCGCCTGTGTTGGTAGCAGCAGACTTGTCGCCTGTGTTGGTAGCAGCAGACCAGTCGCCTGTGTTGGTAGCAGCAGAGCAGTCGCCTGTGTTGGTAGCAGCAGACCAGTCGCCTGTGTTGGTAGCAGCAGAGCAG
>OCHL01000175.1_pt1 | contig 75242 bp, 97 predicted proteins | sample 1538421 | NCBI WGS metagenome assembly OCHL01 (sample SAMN04571690, study PRJEB22368) | human gut metagenome | biome: human gut; material: stool | host: Homo sapiens | place: Luxembourg | collected 2012-06-01 | reverse complement strand
TTAATTCATATGTATATCAAGTTGTAATTAATAAAAAACATTTAAAACCAGAAGAGCTAGAAGCATATAATGAAAATAAATATTATATGGAATTAGAGCCATGGGATCCAATGGGAACATTAGCTGATTAGGAGAATATTTATGTATGATTGTATAATAATTGGTAAAGGACCTGCAGGAATTTCAGCTGCAATTTATATAAGTAGGTCAAACTTAAAATGTTTAGTAATAGGCAAAAGTGAAACAGCTTTAAGAAAAGCTAAAACTATCGAAAATTACTATGGATTCGAGAAGCCAATATCAGGTGAAGAACTTTTTAGAAGAGGAATAAAGCAAGCAGAAGAGCAAAATATAGAAATAAAAACAGATGAAGTCTTAGACATAGAATATGGTAATGGAACATATATTGTTAAGACTGTAAATAGCGAGTATGAAACAAAAACAATTATTCTCGCAACAGGGAAGAGCAGAAAAAGTTCTAATATAGCTGGTGAAAAAAAATTCGAAGGAAAAGGAATAAGCTATTGTGCAATATGTGATGGTTTTTTCTTTAAAAATAAAAATGTTGCAGTAATCGGTAGTGGGGAATATGCACTTCATGAAGCTGAAGTCTTAAAAAATGTAACAGATAAAGTAAGCATATTTACTAATGGCGGTCAGCTTCCAGAAAACAGGTCAATAGAAATACAAAATGTCATAGAAGGAAAAATAGATTCAATAAGAGGAGAGAAAAAAGTAGAAAGTATCGTTCTAGAAGATAATAGGAGTATACCTGTTGATGGAATATTTATAGCAGAGGGAATAGCATCAAGCAGTGACTTTGCAAAAAAACTTGGCATTATAGTAAAAAATAACAATGTCGTAGTAAATGAAGATATGGAAACTAATGTACCTGGTATTTATGCAGCAGGAGACTGTACAGGTGGCTTACTTCAAATATGTAAGGCAATATATGAAGGTGCTAAATGTGGTTTAAGTATTGCTAAGCAATTAAAAAATATATAAGGAGGTTTTTATTATGAGTAAAGTAATTGAAATATCAGAAGATAATTTTGAATCAGAGGTTTTAAAATCAGAATTGCCAGTATTAGTTGATTTTTGGGCTCCATGGTGTGGACCATGTAGAATGATGGGACCAATAGTTGATGAAATATCAGAAGAAAACTTAGAATTAAAGGTTTGTAAAGTAAATGTAGATGAAGCATCAGAATTAGCCATAAAATATGATGTAGAGAGTATCCCAACATTAATTTATTTTAAAAATGGAGAAGTGAGAGCTACAATGATTGGCTTAAGAACAAAACAAGATATAATGAACGAAATATCATAGTAAAAATAAGCTACTAGTTAATGTTAATCTAGTAGCTTATATATTATTTATATGAAGAATAAATATCTAATAAGGTATTTAATTCACGTGTTGGGGGATATTCCTCTTCAGAATACCTACATAATAAAGTGACATATAATTTTTCTTTATCATTTAAATATCTATAACAATTTGTTTTTAAATCTGCCAAGTTACAATATTTATATTCTGGCTTAAATATTCTTACTCTTGCAATTAATTTTTGTTTTATTTCGTTTTGAAGTGTGTTTATACAATAAATATAGTTTTTATTTCTAAAATTTTCTTTTAATAATTTATTATCTATCAAATCGTTCATCATCTCCTTGACCTTGTGGTAATACCTTTATAAATATTCCTTCTTTAGTTCTTTCTAGGATAGAATTTGTATCCAAATTAATATATGTTTTGTGTATTTGCTTATCTTTAGGTGCTTTTTTAAAATGCATTGGTACACAGGTTGCATCAGACAAAAATCTAAAATGATTAACTACTTTTTGGCTATAAGCCTTATTATTTTTAGATACTTGTTTAATTGTTTTCTTAGATTTTTTACTCCATGGAACCATTATATGTGATTTTACTCTTTTTCCATTTGGCATATCCCAATCATCTGACCCGGCATAAATAGGAACAATAGGACTTTTAAAATATTCTTTTGCAAAATCAGCAAATATATTTTGAGGAAGATGAACATTTACTGGAAACATAGAGTTGATATCTACCGCAAAGTCCACGAAGTGTTTTACTTCTCCAAATGTACCATCTTCAGAAACTCTATCTACTACGATTCCATAATTTCTTTTTTGATTGTCGTTTAGTTCTAAAAAACTATAAAGAGATAATGCAATACGATTCTTAGAAGATTTTAAACGATGAATTGCATTGGCGAATTGCGAAAATCTTACCATGTCTTCGCCAACATCATTTTTAGAAGCAGGGAGACGTTTAGAAAAATATTCCTTATACTCTTTTCCATAAGATTTTTTTAATTCTTCTTCTAAAGGTGTCATAGAATAATATCTTCTATCTGAATTATCATCATCTAATATCAATTCTCCACTGCGAGTTAATTCTTCTATTTTTGTTTCATTTTCTGTATAATAGGCTTCTGTTGGATAGTAGAAAAGTTCCATTTTTAGAAGAATATTTTTTAAATCTTCAGTTTCTATTTGTGGGGCTTCGGAACCATTTACTAAAAGAGGTTCTAAATTAAATTCTGAAATTGCATACATTGCTCTAGAATATGAATTTAATATATGTAATGCTCTATTTGTATACATTATATTGATTCCTAACAAATCAACTGTACTTAAAGTTTTTTGAACCTCTGGAGATAAGCCTGTCTTTATAGCACTTTTATCTTGCTTTAATTCTGAAAGACCAATTTCATCAAACTGATTGTTGGCAGTTTCTAACCATTCATCTAAATAGCCCATTGAATCAAACAAACTAACTAATTCTGTATTTGACTGTATTAAATCTTCTCGAATACTTGATTCAGTATAATCTAGATATGTTCTCATATATGCTGGCATTCCATCAAGAAGTAATTCGAATGCATCAAGATAACGTTTTCTTTGTATTAATGGCAAACGTGCTAACATTTTTTCTGCCATACTGTATTTTTCTTGTCTAGATTTATCTAAATCTAATATGCTATCAAATATCGGTCCATAATTTTTCCTTATTTCTGATTCTACTTTTGGATATAGATGTCTCATAAATAATAATAAATTAGTTAAATTTTCGTCAAAACTATTTGTATGCATAAAGAAGTCCTTATCAGAGGATAAATTATTTTTTTCTATATGGTCTGTAATTTCATTATATTTTTTAGGATTTTTTAATAAATAAAGACAAGCATTATATGCAGTTACTTGATTTAATGTATGTTCGTTATAAAAAGAAACTGTTTTTAGTCTTGAATTATAAGTGTTTAATAAATTATAGATGCTAAAATCTCCCATATTTGGATTGTTAGCCTTTTCTCTTTGAACAAATCTATATATTCTGTCAATATCTGTATTTATTTCTTTATATTTAAATGGTTTAATATCAGCTACCATTCCTTCAGCTTTATCAATAGCGTATTTAAAATTCATAAAGTACATATGTAGTCCTCCCAACGATTAACATAATTATTATACTATATTTTAGTTGTTTAAACAATAGTTTTGCTAAATTATGGTATATATGGTACAATGTGAACATAGGAGAGATGATATGAAAAAAGGAAGAGTTTTATTAGGAATGAGTGGAGGAGTAGATAGTAGTGTATCTGCTTTACTATTAAAAAATGAAGGGTATGAGGTTATAGGTGTTACTTTGTCACTTTCTAACCATACAGATGCTAAAGATGCTAAAGATGTATGTGATAAGCTAGGGATTGAACATATTTCTATAGATATGCAAGAAAGTTTTAAAAAATATGTAATAGATAACTTTATAGATTGTTATGCGAATGCACTTACACCTAATCCCTGTATAGAATGTAACAGAAAACTAAAATTTGGAGAGATGTATAAAAAAGCAAAAGAGCTAAATTGTGATTTCTTAGCAACAGGTCATTATGCTAAAATAGAATATAATGATGAATATAATCAATATGTATTAGAAAAATGTATAAATACTAATAAAGATCAATCATATGTGTTATATACTTTACCACAAGAAATATTAGCTAATGTTTTATTTCCATTAGGTAATTTTAGTTCTAAAGATGAAATAAGACAAATTGCAAAAGAAAATAATTTAGTAAATGTAGCAGATAAACCAGATAGTGAAGATATTTGTTTTATTCCTGATGGCAATTATAAGAAGTTTTTAGAGGAGAATTCAACTATTAAACCTAGACCAGGCAATATAGTTCTTACTGATGGAACAGTTTTAGGAAAACATACAGGCTTATATAATTATACAATTGGACAAAGAAAGGGTATGGGAATATCATATAAAGAACCTTTATTTGTTATAGGCTTTAATATTTTAAAAAATGAAGTAATAGTTGGAACTAAAGAAGAGGTATATAAGAAAGAAGCTATAATAAATAATATAAATATATTAATAAAAGATATTGCTATAGACAATTTAAAAGTTGGAGTAAAAACACGTTACAGCAAAAAAGAATCTATTGCAACATTGCATACGTTAGAAAATAATAAGATTAAAATTATTTTTAATGAGCCAGAGAAATCTTTAACTCCTGGACAGTCTGCTGTATTTTATTTAGACGATATTGTAGTAGGTGGAGGAATTATAGAAAAAGCTTTGTAATATAGACAAATTGACATAATTCCATAAATAAGGTATCATATATAGAGTAACAATTAAGGAGGTACAAATATTTGAGTATTAAAAAGCCAATTGGCTTAAATCCAACAGAACGCCGGTTAGATTGTTATGCATATGCGTGCAATCTTAATAAGCCACAAGACTATGTTGGGCAAATCGCTGGCTATGAGGACAAAGGCATCATTTCTAAAAAAGAGGTAATTGAGAGATTGATTGCCGATATGACGGAAGAAGACATATATGTTCGGGAAGCTTCGTACGAAGAGACTCCATCCGATTGGGAATGGAAAATATGTCTTTTCGTAGTAGATACAGGTAATAAAGAGGAATACGACTATCACTTTATGAGAGAAGATAGGCCTAGGCGCTGGTCACACAAATTTAGAGGTAAAAAACCTACTGATAAAGATATTTATGGGGCAACTATTACAGATCCCAGGTTGGCAGAAGTCAGCCTAAGATATAATTACAAATTTGTCGGATTCTTCATCCTTTGTCCACTTTGAGCAGACCTTCGGGTCTGTTTTTTTTGAATATAAATAGAAATGTGTCGATTTTTTACTTAAAGTTTGCTGTTGTAAAAAAATTATTTTTTTGTTATGATATAAGAAACTTATTTAAATATAAGAAGGAAGGGATACATATGATTAAAGAAGCTAAGATAAGTGATTATGACATAATTGCACAGATTGATGAAGACAGTAATAAAAATCAACTAGAAAATGAACAATTAAACAATATAAGAGAAGCTTTAACAAATTACAGTAAAGTAGTATTTATAGATTACGAAAACGAGATTCCAGTGGCATATGCACAATGCTCATTACAAGACGAAAATATATCTCCAATTGGATATTTAGAAAAAATAAGTATTAAACGCAATTATCAAAATAAGGGAATTGCTAAGAAATTATTAAATAAATGCGAAGATTGGGCAAAAGATAGAGGTTGCGAAAAATTTACAGCTAGTTGCAATATTGATGACGAACAAGCTATGAACTTATATAATTATTCTGGTTTTTCTGAAATAAGTAAAGTAGCTTATTTTTCTAAGGAGCTTAATATATGAAAGGTAGAAGATTAAAAGACCAAGAAGAGGAAGAATTTGTTCCAAAGGCCTTTAAAAAAGATAAATCTATTGATAAAACAGAAGTATCAACTAAAAAAACTCGTAAAAATGTAAAATCTAAAAAGAAAGCTAATAAAAAATTAAAGAAAATTATTCTTATTATCATTTTAATAGCCATAATTATAGTTGGAATTACACTAGCAGTTTCAGCAATTAAATGGAGAAATATAGCAGAAGACATGCTAATTAACGAAAATTCTGTAGTTGTTGATGCGAATGGAAATCAAATAGCTAAATTAGGTAGCGAAAGAAAACAAAAAAAGGTTAGTATTTCAGAAATACCAGTAAATTTAAAAAATGCTTATGTGGCAATTGAAGATGAAAGATTTTACAAGCATCAAGGTGTTGATATAAAAAGGACTGGTTCTGCTATCTTAAGTTATATTTTTCATTTTGGTAATTCGTCATATGGAGGAAGTACAATTACTCAACAGTTAGTAAAGAATATGACTGGTGACAATACAGACAGTATTTTTAGAAAAGTAAAAGAATGGTGGCAAGCATGGAATCTAGAGTGCATAACTGAAAAAGATGAAATTCTAGAAACATACCTAAATATTATATATGTAGGTCCAAGCATATATGGGGTAGAAGCTGGAAGTAATTACTACTTTAGTAAATATTGCAAAAATCTAACATTAGAAGAATGCGCATTTTTAGCAGGAATAAATAATTCACCTAATTCTTATAACCCTTTTGGAGAAAAAGATAATTCAGAGAAAATAAAAAATAGAACTAATACAGTATTAGCTAAAATGTTGGAATTAGGATATATTGACGAAACAGAGTATAATGAAGCAACAGCAAACGTTGATGCAGGCTTAAAATTTAAGAAGGGATCTGTAGAGTCAAGTGATGGAGTATATTCATATCATACTGATGCATTAATAACTGATGTTACAAATGACATTGCAGAAAAATATGATATTTCAAGCGATTTTGCGACAAATTATATTTACATGGCTGGCTTAACAATAACCAGTACGCAAGATACAAAAATACAAAATCAAATTGAAACAGAAATGGAAAAAAGCAAATATGTATTACAGTCAAAAACTGGTGGAGACCCTTCACAAGCAGCAATGGTGATAATAGACCACAAAACAGGATATGTATTAGGATGTGTAGGTGGATTAGGAGAAAAAACAACTCCACGTTCATTAAACAGGGCAACACAAAGTATAAGACAAACTGGATCTGCAATTAAACCAATTGCAGTTGTTGGACCAGCTATTCAGAAAAGAATAATAACAGCATCTTCAATATATGATGATACTGAAAAAGATTTTCCAGGTGGATATCACCCTGTAGATTATAGTAAGGCGTTAGGCAAAATAACTGTTAGAAGAGCTATAGAATCTTCACAGAATATTCCTTTTGTAGAAATAATGCAAGAATTAAAACCTAGTGTTTCGATGGATTATTTGGAACGATTAGGAATAACAACTCTAACAGAAGAAGACAATAACTTATCTTTAGCATTAGGAGGTTTACAAAAAGGAATAAGTCCACTAGAAATGGCCGCAGCATATGCTGCAATTGCAAATGATGGGCAATATATAGAACCAGTGTTTTACCAAAACATAAAAAATCATTCTGGTGAAACTATAATAACAGCAAAACAAGATACAAGAAGAGTATTTTCTAAAGAAACAGCATTTATATTAAAAGATTTGCTAACCCAACCAGTAGAAGGAAGCAATGGAACAGCTACATATTGTAAGATAAATGGAATTGATGTTGCAGCTAAAACAGGTACTACAGATTCTAACTATGATAGATGGCTTTGTGGATTTACTCCATACTATACAGGTGTTACATGGTATGGATATGATCAAAATGAGACAGTTAACTTTAATAAAAGGAATCCTGCTGGTTTGATTTGGGCAAATGTAATGTCAAGAATACATACTGGTTTAAAAACAGCATATTTCGAAAAGCCATCTTCGGTTCAAGCTGTTACTGTTTGTGCAGAGACAGGCTTAAAAGCACGAACAGGATGTACTAATACATATACTGAATATTTCTTAAGATTTACTACTCCAGATTTATGTAATGAACATAGTGGAAGCGAAGTAAAATCTTCTAATACAAGTACTGAGAAGAAAGATGAAAATTCTACTGTACAAGGAATTAAAAATGACATCGATGCAGAGGAACCTGTAATGAATACAAATGTTGTTACGACAGAGGATAAACCAAGCGAAGATACAAATACCAATACTAACTCTAATAATAATTCTAATAGAAACACAAATACAAATACACATACTAATACAGACACTAATGAAAATACTAATAAAAATACAAATACTAATATTAATTCAAACACAAACACCAATACAAATTTAAATGAAAATGCAAATAGCAATACAAATACGAATGCTAGCCATAACCAAAATACAAATACCAACACTAATACAGAAACCAATTCAGCTACAGAATAATTAAAAAGAGCACATAGAAATATGTGTTCTTTTTTTAGAAAAAAATTAAAAAAGTATTGCATAAAAACAAATGTTCTTATATAATCTAAATACGAACAAATATTCTGCAACTACTAAGGAGGTTATTTATGAAAGTAAAAAGAGGGATAGTTTTAATAATTTTTATTTTAATAATTATTTTTGCGAAGTCTAGTTATTCAAAACAAGAATCAACTTATATAACAAAATATGTTTCTAGTGGGGAGACATTATGGTCAATAGCCAAATATGAAGTAGAAAACAATGAATATTATCAAAACAAAGATATAAGATATGTAATAAATGATATTAAATATGTAAATAAACTAAAAAATTCTAATTTATCAGTTGGAATGGAGATAAAAATTCCATCATATTAAATTTATAGTAAAGTTAGACAAAATTTACAATATTTACTTGAAAATATAATATTTGAATTATATAATTTTAAAAAGGATTTAGAAAGGAATTAATTATAACGTGGTTAAATCATATTTGTATATCCACATTCATAATTAAACATAATCAAATGAAAAGAATTTCAGTTAAAAATATTATAAAAAACATAAAAAAATTACCACCCAAATTTATTGTTTTGGTATTAATAATTATCATTTTATTATCTACAATAATTACTATAATTATTGTACAAGCTTCGAAACAAAAAGCTGTAATTTATACGGGTGATAATTTAAATGAAAATAAATATCCTCAATATAAAGAACTACTAGATAAATTAAAAGAAGAGCATCCAAATTGGACTTTTACATTATTTTATACGAAATTAAATTGGAGTTCAGTTATTAAAAATGAAAGTCATTCTAATAATAGAACGACTCCATTAAATTTAATACCAGCTTCTAAAACCTACTCTGGAGAGTGGCAATGTGAAGAAGATAATGGTAAAACTTATGATAATGGAAGTTGGGTATGTGCTTCTACAAAAGCTATCGCATATAAGATGGATCCTAGAAACATGCTTAATTCAGCTGATATATTTCAACTAAATGAGCTAAATTTTAATGAAGATGCTGCTACTAAAGAAGGAATAATGGATAAAACAGAAGATACTTTTTTAGAAGGTGAAAGTCTGGCAGAAGCAATTTTAGATGCTGGTAAAAAGAATGACATAGATCCATATTTTATTGTTTCTAGATTAATACAAGAACAAGGAAAAAATGGTACTAAATTATCACGAGGATATGAATATAATGGTCAAACAGTATATAACCCATTTAATATTGCTGCTTCTGGAAATTCACAAACAAGTATTATAAATAATGCAGCAGAATATGCCTATTCCCATGAATGGTTTTCTTTAGAAAAAGCATTAATAGAAGGCGTAAATTTTATTAATACTAAGTATATGGATATAGGACAAGATACATTATATTTTCAAAAATTTGATGTAATAAAGGAAAATGAACTATATACAAATCAATATATGCAAAATTTATTAGCGCCAACATCAGAAAGTGATATTTTATTAGACCAGTATGAAAGTTCTAATACAGTAGATTCTAAATTGAATTTTATAATACCTTTATATGAAAATATGCCAAAGGAAATTTCAGAAAAGCCAAAAAAAGAATAAACAAAGGAGAAATAACAATGAGTTCAATAATTAGTCATGTATACATTTCAAATATACTAAAGGAAAAATATAAATTAGGAGACGAATTTTTATATGGTGCAATCTTACCAGATATGAAAAATATAAATTAGGAGACGAATTTTTATATGGTGCAATCTTACCAGATATACTACATAAGGCAATACCAGCTCAGAGGAGAGAAATGACACATTATTTACGCCATGGTATCTTATATGGTTCAGAAGGAAATTATCCAGATATAGAAAGATTTATAATTGAAAACACCGAAATTCTACCTAAAAGCCAAATGATGCAAGGATATTTAGCTCATTTAATTGAAGATATGCTTTGGTTTAGTATATATATACCTAGAATGACTATCGAAAAGGATAAAAAAACTATTATTTATAAAAAGGATAATTCTGTGCATACTGATGATGAATTTAGAAATGATATCTATTCTGATTATACAATTATGGATAGATATCTTTTAAAGAAAACCGACCTAAACATAGAAAAATTGCAAAAAGAATTTCTAGCAATATCAGATGACATAAATTTAAAAACCACAATCAAAGAAAACTTTAAATTGTTCGATTTAAGAAATGAACATCTAATTTTAATTTCTTTGGATATGCTAGAAGAATATATAAGTGCGTCATTAGAAAAGGTTAGTTTAGTTTTAGACAAAATTTATGGATAATATTAATAATTTAGCAAAAAGAAGGCGATTTAGTTTTTAATATAATATATATAATTATTTTTCAAAAACCAAAAATTATACATGTTTTTAAAATATGTATAGTTTTTTTGATTTTTTATATATATTCATGCAATAACATTATTGACATTTTATATACATTTGACTTATAACATGTATATGAAATGTCGGAGGTATAATATGGATAATTATGAAAATATTATAGATAAAAATAATGAAATTATATATGCACATAAACTAGAAGATTATAGAATGAATAGACATGATTTAAATTCATTAGTTGAAAAAAATTATTAAAAAGAATAGCTCATGGAATATATGCAAAGCCAGATAAGAATATAAATGAGTTTTGGTTAATGGGAGAAAAATATAAAAATGGTATATATTCTCATAATACAGCTTCATATTTTTATGGAACGACGGATCGTACACCATTACAATTAGATATGACTTTTCCTAGCAATAACAGAATAAAAAATGACTTATTAAATGTTCATTATATAAAAAAAGAATTTCATGATGTTGGTTTAACAGAATTAAAATTGGATGATGGTTTTGTAATAAGAATTTATAATGTTGAAAGAACCATTTGTGATATTATTAGAGATAGGAATAAAATCGACTTACAAATCTTTAATACAGCAATAAATGAATATATGAAAAGAAAAGATAAAAACCTTATTTTATTATCAGAATATGCAACAAAATTTAAAATAGAAAAAATATTGGCTCAATATATGGAGGTGCTTGGATAAAAAGAAATGCAATGAGTCTAAAAGCAATAATCAATAACATTGCAAAAGAAAATAAAGTTTCGGCACAATCTGTATTACAAACATATATGCTTGAAAGATTACTTGAAAGAATTTCTATTTCGAAATATAAAGATAATTTTATTCTAAAAGGTGGAATGTTAATCTCTGCTATGATAGAAAAATTCAAATTTGGTCATATAATCTCGAAACAGTTATTGCTGAAAAATTTGAATCAATTATAAACGCGGAATCTTAGGAACAAGAATTAGAGATTATTACGATGTATACATGTTACTAAATACTCAAACTAAAAATATCAATTTTAATACCTTAAAAGATGCTATTTATTCTACTGCAGAACATAGAAACACAATAAATATTATTAAAGACTGGTCAAAAATTATTGAACAACTTGATAATAGTGATATTATGAAAAAACAATGGGAAAGATACAAAAAAGATAATTTTTATGCTAAAGAGATTAAATATGAAGATTTAATTGAAAATTTAAAGCAAGTTGGAAAAATATTATAGAAATATATTAGATAATAAAGAAAAATAGTAAGTTGCAAAGGAGTGAGATTTATATGTTTAGTAAGCCAAAAGCAGGTTGGGTAGATATTAATATTGGAGACTATACAATAAGTGCTTCCTATTTAACAGATATTCCTATGGATTTTTTAAATTCTCTTATTAATAGTTTAGAGAATAATTTACCCTTTTCCGTTTTTATTGATGAAGAAGGAATAGAAAATTTATTATGTGCTTATTATGATAAAGTATTCATTATTATTATGAATGGTAGCAATGTAGAGTATAAAAAAATAGATATGGATTTTAATACATTTAGAGCTGAAATTGTCAAAGACATAGAAATATATCTAAATGATTGGATTGATTGGAACATGAAAGATGATTCCAAAATGTTAAAAAGTAGAGAAATAGAATTACGAAATAAATTATCTATTGTAAAAGAAAAAATGATATTAGAAAATTAATTTCTTCAAAATTAAAAGAAAATAGTTCTATGAAGTATGATGTGCGAATTGCAGATTTTTAATTTTAAATAATAAAAGTAAATTACGAAAAATTATAATTTATAGATTAGTTTGAAATACAACTAATCTTTTATATTTTGTAAAAACAGTAGAGTAGGGGGGATAGCACATTTTTTAATATATAAAAATTATGAAAATATATTAAATAAAATTTTGTGCAATCTTCTGTTAGACTAATAATAACTTTTATAAATAAAAAATTTTTAATATAAAAAATAAATTTTAAAATAAGATTTAAAAATAATTTATAGAAATTTGTAAAAATTTTTAAAATTATAATTTATAAATATTTAGAATTTTAAAAATTATAATTTTGTAATGCAAACATTGTAATACTAAAAAACGAACATTTGTTATTTAGTGATTTTTTATAGAATTTATATAATATTTTAATTAAATTATTGTTTCATTAAGTTCAAAATCGTTTTTAAGCAATTTTAATGAATTTTGTTTGCAAATTTATATATTCTAATTAATATAATATTTGCATTTTGTACTATGATCTTATAAATTCTTTGATTGTTGCAATAGCTGTATTACAAACTAAAATTATGCAAAATAATAACCTTATAAAATCAATTTTAAGTCATTTTTATTTTTAGATTGATAAATTACTTGTTTAAAATTTTAGGTTAAATATTGATTTTAGAAAATTACCATTAAAAAGTAGATTTTTTTGAAGAAACTACTATCATATATAGATATGCAAAAAAGTGCCAAAAAAACGACGCACGAGAATCGATTTTAAGCCGTTTTAATTTTTTAGGCATATAGTTTGTTGTCCGTAAAATAAGGCAAATAGAGAGAAATAGGCACTTTGGAGATTTTTGAAAAATTTTCATATAATTTAATATATAAAAATAAAAAAATATATAATAAGAAAAAATTATAGATATAAATTTAAAAATATAATAAGTAAAATAATTATAGTAATGAAATTATATAAATAAAACAAAAAAATGTCTTAAAATTGATTTTAATAAGTCATAAGAATATTAATATAATAGTAATACAAAAGATTATAATAATTAAGAAAATAATGAATATAATATAAATATAATAAGAAAATAAAGGTATATAAATGAATATTAGTATGCATAGAACAGCTAAAAGCCTTGAATTAGTAGAAGTAGAGGTTTATGGCTGTTCTTACTCAAGCTCCTATCTCTTTTTGCACAAAACTTTGATTTTGTGCAATGTTATATATTGCTTTTTTTAAAGGGCTAACCCTTCTTCTCTCCTAAATTTAATTCCTAATTTACATAGAATCCTAACATTCAATGCAAACAACTTAAATAAATTAATTTAAAAAATTATTAAGTTATTTACTTTATATCATTACAAATTTTTGTTGTCAAGCTTTTTTAAAATTTTTTGTAAAAAAATTTTTTGAGTAATTTTTCTATAATTCTAAAAAGCTTATTTTATGCTATTTTAAGACCTTTTTAAGATATAAAACTATATTGCTAAAAAATTAAAATGCCTTAGAATTGATTCTCGTGCGTCACTTTTTGACAAACTTTTAACAAAATCCATATATTTCAATGCTTTCAAACTTTTTAACATTTTAGTATTTAATTACAGATAATAAGTTATACTATTGGACTATTCCTAATCAATTCTTTTATGTATTTGTTGTTAATATGGGTATATATTTCTGTAGTTTCTATATACTCATGTCCTAATACTTTTTGTATTGTTCTTATATCTATATTTCCATATAGATATAGTAAAGTTGCACATGTATGTCTTAATTTATGAACAGAAAGATTTTTATAATCCAATCCAGCTTGTTTAAAAGCATTTTCTATTATTACTTGTACTGCTCTAATTGATATCCTAGTTTTTCTTGAACTTAAAAATAATGCTCTTTCGGAGTGCTGTTCATCTGGAATTATTGATTCAGGGCTAATTCTATTTTTTAGATATTCTTTAATTGCTTTTAAACTTATTTCATTTAAATATAACACCCTTTCCTCTCTTCCCTTTCCTAATATCGTAATTTTATTTTCATTTATATCATTAATATCAATACTAACTAATTCTGCTACTCTTATTCCTAGATTTAAAAATAAAGTAACAATACAATAATTTCTAAGAAAAAATTTATCATCTTCGTTATTATAAGTATCTGTTAATATTTTTTTACTTTCCTTTAGCGATAAATATTTAGGAAGGCTTTTTTCTCTTCTTAAGCATTTTAAATTTTTTGCTGGATTTTCTTTTAATATTTTATTTTTTTCACTAAAATAATAAAATAAGTGTCTAATACAACAGATTTTTTTAGATATTGTATTAGATTTATTTATTGTACTTAAATAAGATATGTAATTTTCAATATGTACCTTTCTTACTTTTTTTAAAATATCTATATCAAGATCAGAAATATCCATATCAGTATTTTCTTCTTTTATTTTAAATTTTACTGCAATATATTTTAAAAAATTTCTTAAAACAATATTTTCTTCCTTCATTGAAGAGGGAGATCTATTTAGAACCACAATATAGTAATTTAACATTTCATTAAGAAAATTTGGATTTTTATCAAAAGTTATTTTTATTTCTTTACTTCTATACATATCTCTCCCCTCCAATCTTAAGCTGTTTTTTCTATTATTTTATAATAAGTATCTATTGCTGGATTTTGTATTCCATCTTTACACTCATTAAGTATTTGATTATATGTATCACGAATTATACTCGTTTGTAGTTCTAATTCTTTATCAATATTAGCATTATTAGAAAAAGAAAAATTTTCAAAAGTATTTAAATAAAATCCTAAACTTTTTAAAATTAAATCAACTTGACAATCTAGTAATTCTAAAGTATTTCTATGAATCTTATTTTCATTATTCATTCAAAAATCATCTCCTTCTATGCTGTTTTTTCTATCTTTTTTACATTAAAATCACTTAAAGGATTACTGTTCATAGCATTTTCTATTTGTTTATCTGCAACGTGTGTATAAATTTCAGTTGAGGTTATTCTAGCATGACCTAACATTTCTTTAAGTAAAAGTACATCTTGTTTTACATATATATAAGTTAGTGTAGCAAATGTATGTCTTAATGTATGAACAGAGAAGTCAAAATCATTTAATCCCATAAGTTCATAAGCTTTTTCTATTATATATTGGATAGTTCGTTTTGCTAGTCTTTCACCTCGTTCGCTTAAAAATAGTGCATTTGAATCAGTTCCAATTTTATTTCTATATCTTAGATATTCTTCTAATTGTTTTTTACAATTATCATTATAATAAGCGTACCTATCTTTTTTTCCTTTTCCTCTTTTTATAAAAAGACAGTTTTCATCTAATATAATATCTTCGATATTTAAATTGTATAATTCAGAAAGTCTTATTCCTGTAGCTAAAAATAAGCTTATTATCATATTATTTCTAATAGAATTTCTACAATTTTTATTGTCAAAAACAGATTGAATCTTATGTGCATTATCTAAACTTAAATATTTCGGCAATTTCGTTGTTCTTGTTATGTCATTGATTCCATAAGTTGGATTTTCTTCTTTTTTCAAGTTTGGGTTTGTTGAAAGTACCCAATTAAAAAATGAAGATATAGCATTAAGTTTATTTTCTCTTGTATTTGGATTATTTTCTAAATCATAACTTAAATGAACTAAATAAGCTCTAATATCTGATGTTTCTATTTGCAAAACGACAAATATTCCAATATTTTTTAATTCAATATCTAAATCTTTATAATCTTTGTAAAATGACAAAAATTCATATACATGATCCCTATAAACAGTAATTGTACCACTTGAAAAATTATGAGCTTTTAAGTAACTTAAAAAATATTTTAAAATATCTGGAATATTTTTAATATCTGTATTTTTCATACAAATTTCACTCCTTTTTTTCTCATATTTTTTTCAAAATTTTATTGACAACTAGGGTTAAATATATTATTATAAGTAAAGAATAAAGAAATGCAAATAACTTTAATTCAATATTAAATTGGAAATTATTTAAGGCTTGCACGCAAAAAGAGCCTTAAATATTTTTTTACTTCTAAATATCTTTTTTATTCACAGTTTTTTTTAATATAATAGTCTTATCTTTTTCGTTTAAATGTACTTGAACTTCAGGGCTATTTTCATCTACATTTATCTTACTAAAAAATAGTTTTGGAATAGAAATTTTTGGGCTACTTTCCTTAGCAAAATAAACTTTTACATTTCTATCTTTAAGTCTAATTTCGTCAAAATCTTTTTTATAATATTTGTTTAATATATATATAATTGAAGTTCTGCCTACATTATATTGTTTTCCAATTTTTTCAGGAGATAAGCCACCTTTATATAGTTCTAAAATATTTGGATATTCAGAAGGCTCAATTTTTTTCTTTGGCATATCTTTTCTCCTCACAATATAATAATATTTTAGTTGCTTAATCTTTTGTATATTTAAATCCTCCTTTCAAATTTAATATATTAAAAGCAACACTTCATATTATACACCAAAGGTTACCTTTTGTCAATAAAAGATAAGAATATTTTTAATTTCAAAAATAAAATCCTATTAATAAATAGGAAAAAATGTTTTTTCTTACATCAATTACTACCGTACCTTTTGTCCTTATATTGTTTGCGTAACCGTTGTGCTTGTTGGATTACAAGACATTGAAAAGATATAAAAAGAAGAAGATTTAAATTTCATCTTCCTCTTCATCTTCTTGTTGTTCATCAGAATAATAAGCATATTCTTCAATTCCAGTTTTTTGATCTAATACAAATCCAGAATAATAGTTGTTTAATTTCATTAAATTATTTAGTGTATTTTCTGCTTCATTTAAATCTGAAACTACATTATGTTGAAAAGGTTCACCTTGTTCATAATCTTCTTTTGTTTCGTATATTCCTATTTCATACCTACATTCTTCATATCTTAATTTATCTATTCCTTCACCATTTAAATATCTAAGAGCGATAGTTTTATTTTTAAAATCTTCTGTATATAAATTACCAGATGTATTGTTTATTGCTGTATAAGTTTCATTTTCTTTCATTAAAAACTTTCCTAATTCTTCTTTAACGAAAGCTTGTTTATTTTCAAACTTTTGATATAAATTATTAAATTCTTCTTTTGCAATTAGTTTAACTTTAAAATGCTTATTAAAAAACTCTTGTTGATCTAAACAAAGATTATTATACCCAACATTTCTTATATATTGAAAAATTTTATCTGGACTAACTCCTTTATTTAAATAAATATCACATAATTTAATGTTATTTTGTTTAAAAGCATTTAACATATTTATTTTTCTATTTTCTATATTATCTTTTGCATGATAATCATATCTAATTTCATTAATTAGATTGCTAAAATTTTCTTTTGATATATTACTAGGTATCATATTTAATATTTGATTTTCTATTTTATTTAATTTTGTCTGTAATTCTTCTTGTTTAATTTTTGTTTCATCACAACTTTTAACTTTATCTAATAATGAATTATATATTTTTCTAGTATTATCATATTCATCATCTGTAAGATAACTATAACTTTTCAAAAATTCATTCTTTGATAAGATTTTAAAATCTTTCATCTTTTCTTTATCATCAATAAAGTTTTGCATTTATAATCACCTCTTTAAATTTCATTTTCCTCACTTTCTTCATTTTTACCTTTTTCTTCTTCATATATTTCAGATAAAATATTTGTATAATTATCTAAATCTTTTTCAGTTTGTTGCATTAAATTACAGCATAATTCTTTAAAGGGTTCTGAAAGTTTTTCAGAATCTTCTAATAGGTAAAAAACATCACCATTTTCACACCAATCTCGAAAACTTTCTTCCAAATTTGAATCTATTGTTAAATTACTTTCTAACATATTTGTATATTGATAAAATACTATTTGAAGTGCTTTGTTAGTTTCTTCTTTATCTGTTTTTTTGTTATACATATAAGAATTTATTTGATTAATAGTATCTATAACTTTCTCATAGTTAATTTTTTCACTATTTTTAAATTTATAATATATTTCTTTATTAGGAGAAGTTTTTTCCATATAATCTTTAAAAGTATTGTTTGTTTCTTTTTCTTTTAATTTAAAATTACTAAGTTGTGAATTTAGATAATTTATTCCTTCATTTATTAATAATTCAATGTTTTCTTTTTCTGGCATATTAAATTCCTCCTATTTAAATAATTTTTAAACTATAATCATTAAAATCTGAATTTAAAATTTCATTATATAATTTTATAAGATTTTTTAAATCATTTTCTTCTTTTATCATAATTCATCTTCTTCACTTTCTTCATCTTCAATTATGTAGTCATTTATATAATTTTTAGTTTTATTAATATCTTCTTTAATTAATTTAGGCTCTTCAACTGTATATGATAAACTATTTTTCCAACAGTTATTTGTTAGCATATATACTTCATCAACACTATAGCTTGAATTTTTAGTTCCTTCTATTTGTATATCTCTAATCATTGTTTTTGGTATAATAAGGTCTTTTTCTAAGTTGATTTCAAATACACTTCCTGCACCTTCCCATTCATTAAAAATTCCAATCATAGTATCTTTATTAAATTTTAGGTTTAAATCTTTATTATCAGTATTTCCAGATAAATAATTTAAGAATTCTATAGCTTCTGTTCCTTCTAATTCTATTAAAGCTGTTAGTTCAGACATAACACAAAAGTTATTATTTAGCACCTCATCAACTGTTGATTCTATAAAATTACATTTATAATCACTTTTAAATCCAGCTGGATTTTTATTTAAACATTCAAAATATTCTTGTATAGTATGTCCTTGTTGATGTATCAAATAAGTTAGACTATTATCAAATTTTTTATCAAAATTTTCTATATTATCTATATTTTGATAACTACTAAAAATTGAACTCATATCTCTATTTTGTTCTTCTTTTGTTGCAAGCATAATATTAAAGCGAAAGTTAGAATTTTTTAATAAATCTGATAAATTTACATCTATTCCATTATATCCAGCTTCATATAAATCTTCATATATATCACACTTATCTTCATACCATTTTTCAAAATCTTCAGTAAAGAAATCTTGTTTCTTTAAATCATTTTCAATTTGTGAAAATAAATTATTGTCATAATCAATATTTAGCTCATATAACTCATTTTCTAAATAATTTTCTATTTTATCAAAACCGTCTTTTTTATAATTTTCAAATGCTTCTAATAATTGTTGTGGTTCTATACATTCTTGATAATCCCAATAAATTTCATAATAACCTTTTTCGTTACAATATTCTTTTATTTTTTGTTTTAAAAAATTTCTATATTTTTCTAAATATTTATTTTCTATCATATTTCACCTTCCTCCTCATCTTCAACATTTTCACAATCGTTAAGCCATTGATTAGTTATATCTTCATAACTTACTCCTATTAAATTAGATATTTTTTCAAAAATTCTTTCTCTTACAAGGCTATCATTAACTTCCAAAATTTCATAAATATTTTTATTATTATTTATTCCTTCTATAATATTATTAAATGTTACTTTATCATTAATTTCATTTCCTAAATCATCACTAGGATATTTTTTTACATACCAATCTTTAATTGAAATATCTAATTTATTATTTTCTTCTTTATTTTCTGCATTAGGACAATAATCCAAATAAAATATTATATCTACTTCTTTCGTTTTAGGATTAAATTCTATGTAATTTATTCTGCTATCACTATTCAACATATTAATAAATAGATTTTCTTCTTTAGGATTTAATTTAAGCTGTTTTAAATCTATTACATAGTTTCCAGACCAAGTATCTTTTAGTCCATCAGCAATTACTTTTTCATATATTGTTTCTACTTTCTTTTGTGTTTCTTCCATATTGTTATGTGATATATTTTGTACTTCATCTTTTGTTTCTAAACTTTTGTCATAGCCATAATTTGCTTTTAGCCAAGACTTTATATTATATCCTGACCTTTCAACGTTAATTGGATTAAAATCAACTTTTATTCCATTGATATATAATTTATCATCTTCATCATTTAAATAGTTAAAAAGGTCATCTTCGTGAATTTCAGAGTTATTATATTCTATAAGTACATCTAAGTCAGAAGTTCCCTTATTTGTACCTTTAGTTCTTGAACCAACAAGTTGAATACCTATTATATCTGTATCAATATCTGCAAGTTGTATAGATTCTTTTAAATAAGATTCAATTTTTCTATAAATTTCATCTTCTGTAAGATTTTCTATCATCTCTTTATCTTTGAAACTTAAAATATTATTTCTCTTTATTTCTTGGTTATATAAATTATTTTGCTCTTTTGTATTTTCATTTTGCAAATTATTTTTACATACATTTATATAATTGTCTAAAGATATATTATCTTTTCTATATTCTTTTAATGCTTCATCTATTAATTCTTGTTTTGTTATAAAATTAATTTTAGTTGCTATATTTAAATTTATATCTTCTGCCACTTTAATTTCTGCTCTGATATTTTTTCCCTTTTGATATATTTCATAATCATTACTAACATTATAAGAAAGAGCTACTTTTTGTTTATTTTGTTTTAAATCTTCTACTGTTATGTAAAAATAAGTTTCGTTTGTTTCTTCTATTTGATCGTATCTTGGTTCATCAACGATTTTGCCATATAAAATCATAACTCATCTTCCTCTCCATTTTCCTGTTCTTTTTGTAATTCTTCTATTGTTCCATCTAAACAATCACTAAATTCAATTATAGTTTCTACATCAGTATTTTCATTTATTGCTTCTTCAAGTATGTCATCATATATGTTTTCCAATTTATCATTTGTTATCAAATTAGGATTTATTCCATTTTCTTTTAATTTATCAATTACCTCATTTTCTAAAGTCTTATATGAATACTTATTTTCTAATTCTTTAATTTCATCTGAAAGTAAATGAATATCATTATTATCTATAAAATCATCATATATATTTTCAAGAACTTTTATATCTACATCATTAATTTCGTTTGACCAACTCTCATGTTCTAAAATAGCGAATACTAATGTTTTATTATCTACTTCATTAAATGTTTTAGCTAAACTTTCTAATTGTTCTTTTAATGGTAATGAATATTTTTCAAATAATCCAACTGCTGGCATAAGTGTTGAAAAACTTGATACTCTGTTCATATCTATTATTTCATTACCTTTTATATTGCTTTCTGGTGTTACACAATAATTTTTTTCGTTTTTAAATAAAACAAGAAGATTATTTCTATCAATTACAAGATAATTGTTATTACTTTTATCTTGTATAAAATTTATTGTACTCATAGTTCATCTTCCTCGCTTTCTTCATCATCTTCAATTTCTACTTTAAAATCTGCTTCTATTGAGTTCTTTTTTACATTTTGATAAAGTAAGAAATTTATTGCACTATTTTCATCTGGGAATCTTTTTGTAAAAAAATCTCCATAAGTATTGTCTATTGCTATATATTCATCACCAGATTTAGCAATAAATAATCCAATTTCTGATTTGTCAAATGGTATATTATTTATAAACTTATCCATTAATTTAGGATATTCAGAAATATCAATTTTCTTATACATAGATGTATCTTCAAGTATTTCTCTTTTAAAATCTTCTGTTTCCAATTTTAATACTTCTGATATAGGTTTATTCTTGATGATAATATCGTCATAATGGCTTAAAGTTAAACAAATAGTAAATCCTGTTTGAAACAATTTCTCTACTCGTTTATTTTTTTGTAATTGTATAGGATTAAAGCTTTTTAAATTATTTTGGATATTTAAGAAATATTGCTTTCTAAAGTCAAGATTATCTAAATTTTTACTTATTTCTTTTGTCATCATTGCTTTGAACACAACATCTTTTAGGCTATTATCTCCTATATTTTCACCAGTTATTGCTGAATATAGAATTTTAAATGATATTATAGTTTGTGATAAATCTATTTTTCTTGTTTCAACATCTGTCATTTTTATCCCTCCATATATTTAAAAAAGAGCAACTAAATCCAATAGTTGCTCTTTTGAAATTTAAATCTAATCTATATTAAAATCCTGTCTTTGGTAATTTCTTTATGCTTAATTTTGCTGAATAAGAAGTTGTAGTCCAGTCATCATGAGCTTTTAATTCTACTGTATTGTCATGATTAGAAGTATAAGTAGATTCTATTTTTGTATAGTTAGTCCATGTATCGTTTGCTTTAACTGTAGGTAAAACTTTAGCAAATATAAATGGTTTTTCTACTGCTTCAAATCCAGGTTTAACTGTACCAAATTCTAATTTAAAGTCTGTTATATAACTATCTTCTGTTTGAACTGTTGTAAAATCTATAAAGTGATTTTCATCTGTTGTATATGTTCCATCTTCTGAATCTGGATTTTTATATTCTTGCCATATTTCAGAATTATTTAGCTTATATAAAACTTTATAGTTTAGTGTTTCATTCCAAGTACCAGTATATAATTTTGTGATTCTAATATAGTCTGTTGGAAGTTCATCTGACCAAGTAAAGTTATCTACTGAAACGTTACTATCATTTCTTACAACAGGGAAATCATATCTTATTTCATCATTTGGTTGTGCTTGAACAATTCCTTCTTTTTCAATAGTAGTACCAAGTTGTACGGCATTATCTCCAAATGTTAAAGTAACTGGTTCACCTTGTTTTTGAATAGAGATTACTTGTTCTTTATCATCTAATAAATACCATTCTGGAGCTTTTACTTCTTGAACGTAGTATGTTCCATATCTCATTGTATCTTGAATTTGTCCGTTTTCATCTGTTGTAACTTTCTTTAACAATACATGATTTTTATCGTAAATATTAAATTCTGCACCTGCTAAAGGTGTTCCGCCTTCTTTTCCAGTTATTTCAGATTTGTCATTAGACTGTTTCATAATTGTTACTGGAGCTGTAATCGGACTATCATCTGATTTAACTGTAACTGCTGTTGTATTAGGAGTTACTTCAAAAGCTTGATCTACTGAATCTAAGTTATATCCTTCTGGAGCTTTTGTTTCTTTTGCTATATACATACCAGCTGTTAAATCAGTTAAAGTAACTTTTCCATTCTCTCCAGTTGTTACTGTTTTAACTGGTGTATCTTCTGCGTCATATTTTTGGTTTTCGTTAGTATCTCTAAATATAGTATATTCTGCTCCTTTAACACCTGTAGTTGTTCCTCTTTCTGTTTTTATCAATGTTGGAGCATTTATTTTTAATGTTAAATCTGCATTACTATTATAAAGTTCATAAGGATCGCCTGCTAAGGCATAATCTTGTGTTCCCGCAACAGTTGTATTTCCATATAAAATCGGATACGTTTTACACTTAACATTTTGAAGAACTAATTTTCCATTTATAGTTCCTGTAATTTCATCTTCTGGAATAGCAACCTTTATAATAGTTTCTCCAGAGAAATTTTTTTGTTCTTCATTGTTTTCATTCATCACTTTAGTACCTACTGGTAATCCAGCAATTACTGCGTCATAAGTTCCTCCCATTTCTTGAGGTGATGTTACTTTAAATGTTTGAACATAGTAATTTTTATTATTTAATTTTTCTTTAGTTAAATCTCCTTCTTTAGTGATGTCAACTCTTGCCTCTGAATATGTTTGACTACCATTATTACCAATATCAGTTAAATTGATTATTGCATTTACTATTTTATCTCCTCTAGCATTTGCACCTTTAAAGTTAGTTCTCGGATCTGTTCCATCTAATACGCAATATACTGCTTGTTTTGTAGCTTGAAATGCGTCGCCATCTGTTTCTACTCCAAGTTCAGAAGCTGATTTATATGGAAATCCATTTATAATTACTCTATAAACTTTTTGATTAGTTACTGCACTTGAAACATTTACAGTATAATCTGATGTTTCACCAACTCCAGGTAAATCTTTATTTAAGCAATAAGCTGGATATTCATTGCCGTTATAAGTATAAGTAACATAGTGAGTAATAACTGCTTTAAATGTACCATCATCAGCTTTATGTAAAAGATTTCTACCTACCTCGCCATTATCATGTAAATCTGCTGACGCAATCATAAAATCAGCATAAACTTTAGATATTGGTGAGAATACTCCTGCTATTAAGATTAAAATAGCCAAAATAGCAATAAATTTTTTAGAAATATTTTTTACCATTTCTAAATACCTCCCTTTTCTTTTTATTTTATAAAAATATTATAGGTGGGAAAAATCGTAATTTTTCGCAAAAATATTGCAAAAATATTGCAATATTCATTAAAACTTATATCTTTAAATATTTAAACAGGATTTTAAAATAGAAATAAAATTAAAAGACAAAAAAATAAAGCCCTTAAAATAGTTTAATTAGTACTTTAAGAGCTTATTATATCTATATTTAAAAGAGGGGTATTTAGAATAATAAATTTATAGCTCATCTTCTTCCTCATCTTCATCTGATTCTGCATTATGTTGTTCAAACTTATCTTCTGTTTCAATATCTGAAAAAAGTCCTAATTTATCAAAAACTTTTATAAAATCATTTGCTAACTTTTCATTATTTATAAGTTCATCTTTTTGATCTTTAACAACAAATTCAAATTGTTCTAATCCTTTATATTCAAAGGCAACCCTTAAAGAATTTCTTACATCATCTGATAATTTGTTCCAATAGTTATTGCAAATGAAACAAATGTCATATAAATCCCTTATTTTATCTCTCCCTGAGTATGCCATACTTTTCATTAGACATAGTTCATTTATATTATATACTAAAGTATTATTTATTTTTGTATATTCTGTTTCTTTTATGTTATTTCTTCTATAAGAAACTTCTACCTTTAATTTTTTAAATTCGTTATTATATTGAATCATAAATCGTTTCGTAGTATCTGTATTTTTTGGAATAGTATATGTATAGCTGTTTTTTTTACAAAAATCTTCAATAATTTTTTCAATATTTCTTTTACTTTTGCTATCTAAATCTATATCTTCTGAAAATCTATCCAAGTTATAACATGTCAATAAGGCTGTTCCACCTTTTAAGATGAATTCCTCTGATTTTTTATTTAGAAACTCTAAAAATGAATCGATAACTTTTCTATGTTCATCTCTCCAATCGTTATACATATACCTTAACTCCCTTCTTATATTCTACCCATTTTCCTAAATATTCTTTTGTCATAAATTTATCTATTTTATTAAAATGAGGTAAATCACACATTAACATTACTTTATCAAATATTTCTTTATCATATTTATCATTTACAATGTAATCCTTATTCATACCTTGAGCGACAGTAAAATTTCCTATATACAACAAGTCCAAAATCGCTCTAATATGGTTAGCTACATTGTATTTTCCAGTATGTTCAGGGATAGTTCTATTTTTTTCTATTCCATAATCTCCAAAAAGAGAATTTTCTGATTCCATGATAGAAGGATTTTTCCAATTTAAACTTGAACAATGCCAATCTCCACAAGTATCTAAATTACAAAGTAGATTTAGTGCATGTATTAAAGATATATATTTCATTTTACTCTCACCTCTTTTCCCTTTATATTATAACATAAATTAAGAATTTTATCAATTTATTAAACTATATCCTATTTTTTATATACTTCTAATTTTGTTTCTAAATCAAATCTATTTTCTTTTTCAAAAATCTTAGTATTTCCAGAACTTAACCCATCTGATTCTACACTACCTACTAGCTTTAAACCATTATCAGTAACACCGATTAGAATTTGATAAATATCATTTTTTGTGTCTTTCCAAAATAAGTTATTAATAGTAAAAATTATTCCATAGCCACTCATTGTTCCTCTTGATATTAAGAAACCTTTAGCCAAAAAGCTTAAATCTTCTTCATTTGCTATTATATTATTATTCTCTCTGGCATTTTCTATTATTTCATATAATCTATCATTATCTAAATTATTCATTTAAAATCACACCTTCTTTTTACTAATAAAAATTGTATATTCCTTTGCATTTATAGTAGTTGCAAGCTTTTTTCCTTCTTTTAATGCTTCTATTTCTTTGTCTGTAAGTTCAATATTAAAACTACCATAACATTTTCCAAACTCATTTTCTGCTTGTTCTATGTTTTCAATTATTTTTAATTCTTCCATTATGTTTTCACTTTCCTTTTATTATCTTATTTCTTATATACTTCTAATTTTGTTTCTAAATTTTTAATTTGTAATTCTTGAAATTTTACTAAAGATTCAAAAGTATCATTATCTTTAATATCTATATGTAACATTTTCTTATTTAAATCTACAATTTTATTAAAGTTACTAACAATAATTTGATTTTTAGCATTAATAAGCATTTAATATCACCTATCCTTTTTATAAATATCTAACATTGGTTTTTGTTTTTTATATCTACTTCTGAAAGAATGAAATTGCTATGTTTAGCTAAATTAGTTCTTGTAACTGGTTCTTTTTCAAGATTGCTATTATACCAACAAAAGGTAGGTTCGTATTTTTCTTTTTTCTTTCTCATAGTTATTCTCCCTATATGTATTTAGTAATTACAAAATATTAATTTATTTTCATTAAAATCAAATGTTTTATTAATATAATTTAATTCTATTAAATTGTAATCTATTAATTCAGAATCTATTAAGTGTATTGAATTTTCATTCTGATTTAATATATTATGTTCCCATTCAAAAGCCCTTTGTTTTATATTATTTTTAATTTTATCTATTTCATTATTTTCTAATAAATTATTATAATAACTTGCTTCTTGCATACTTTCTAATATTAGAAATTTCTTCAAATCTAACTTAGTTACTTCTCTTGTATTATATTCTTTCATTAAAGAGCTTTTTAATATTCTATGACAATTATTTAAAAAGAAATTATCTGTTTCAGCATAACTACCAAATTCAAATATCATTTTAAATTTTCTTGGTATTTCAAATAAATCTTCTACTTTATAAAATTTTAAAATTTCTTTTTCATTATAATCTTTAATAATATTATATTCCTTTTTTGAAATAGATTTTAAATAACTCCTGTTACTCATTTGTTTAAATCTCCTTATTCTAATAAAGAGGGATTATTGTATTTCAAATAAGCCCTCTCATTATCCCTCTCATTATAATTGATTTTATTAAGAAATCCAAATATACATTGCTACATCAAATGGAGTACTTGTTGGATTTCCGTTTGCCGTAGACATATATAAATCTTCTACATATACATATACTGTACCTACAGCACCTCCACTTACAGGAGCTTTTGCATTTCTTTCACTAAATGTTGAATAGTGAGAATTAGAAGGTCTGCTACTAGCATGTACTACTGTTGCATATTGACTAAATCCATTACTTTCTAATTCTTCCTTAATCCAAGCTATTGCTTGATTTTCTTTATCAGTTCTATGAACTTGTTTATATATTGTTAACGGTGGATATTGACCTTGATTACTGCTACTTGAACCTGATGAACTACTACTTCCACTTGAACTACTTCCTCCAGAACTTGATGATGAGCTTCCTCCACTTGGCTTACTTGAACTAGATCCTGAAGAACTACTTCCAGTATTTCCAGATGGTTTTGTACTTGAACTAGAACCTCCAGATGGTTTACTTGTACTTCCACTTCCACTAGATGTTGAACCTTGATTACTATCTGTAGATTGTGCTGGTGTTTCTGGTTGTTGTTCAGCTACAGTTGTATCTGGTGTTGTATTATTTTCTACTTTAACATTATTTTTTTGTTCTTCTTGAGGTTTGCTTGCAATAGTTATTAAATCATTATCGTTAGTTTTTAAGTTTACTCCACCATTTCCGATTGTTCCAGTAGAATAATTTTTACCTGCTGTTTTTTCTGCGAATTTAGGATCGTTTTTTGCTATTACTTCAACTGTTCCGTCATCATTTTTAATTACTGCTACTTCTGTTCCATCTGCTAACCCATTCGTGTCAGTTTGCAATGTTATATCTTGTTCTTGTTCTTCACTTGCTTCATCAATAGTAGTGTTACCTATTATATTTTCTTCATTAGATACTTCTTCTGTTTTTCTATTAAAAGAAATTATAATCACAGCAACTATTATTAATATAACAAATATAATTCCTATACTAGAACTTATTGTAATAGCTTTATGTTTCTTACACATATTTAAGAACTTATTTAATTTACTTTCTGGTTTTACTCTTTTAATAAAATCAATAGGTTCTTTTTCAGATTTTTTTTCTTTCTTCATTTTCAATTCCCCCTTAATATCATATTTATTTTATTAATTATATTATAACATAACGTACGCACGTTGTCAAGAACCTTTTTAATTTTTTAAATAACTTTCTATATTTTTTATTATAAAATCAGTCATATCAGCATAATTATCATCTTTATCTATCTTTTCTTTAAATCTATTTTTCAAATTTTTATCAATTCTAATAAACATTCTATCATAATTTTCTTTTTTTCTATTTTCATAACGTTTATCTCGCAATTTTCTTAATTCTGGGTTTTCTGGCATTTAAATCATCTCCCCCTATTATTAATTAAATTTATATTTTTTTTATTATAGCACAAAAATTAAAATAAATCCTATTTACTAAATAATTTTATAAAAAAAGAATCAAGAAAATAAATTCTCGATTCCTTTTCACAACAAATATTACATTTTGCTATATTTACATTTTACATATAATATTGACACTAAAAGAATAAAATATAAAATACATTATTATTATAGTATAGAGATTTTATTTTTTCAACATTTTATTATATTTTTTTAATATTTCATTTTGTAGATATTCTCTAGTATTAGAATTTATTGGGTGTGCAATATCAAAAAATTTCTCTTTATATCTTTTATTAGGGAAAGCAATTAGAAGTTTATTATTTGATACTTCAACAATCCTAATTCCTGTTATTTCAAGTTCATTATCAAGAACTAAATCTACAATAGCTTTTACCCTGTTTCCACTATTTAAAGTTACTCTTACATCTGTAACTTGCATATTTAATCCTCACTTTCGCTTTCTTCGTCATCACTTAATAAATCAAATACTTCTTCTTTCTTATTTTCTTTTGGCTTAAAAGATTCTTTTACATTTGCTACTGCATTTTCAATAGCTCCAAATATTTTATCTACATCTTTTTGGGTATAAGAATAGCTAGTAGTATTGGCTAAAGGTTTTAAATTATTTACTTTATGTAATATATCTCCTACTCTTCTGTTGGCTATTTCAATAAATTTACTTCTTTTTTGTTCATTTTCCATAACAATATCTCTCCTTTTCTTTTTTATTTTAATAATAAAATTATATAGATAAAAAAACGTAGTTTTTGATAAAAATATTTCAAAAATATTGCATTGTTTTATTTAATTAAAATGTTTTAAATATTTAAAAAGAAATTTTAATTGTTTTTAAATAAAGTATCATTCAATTTTAAAGTATAATATTTAATGTTATTTTCATATTGATATATTGAAATAGAAATATTTTTATTATTCATTTTTATTTCATATATTTTACATTTAAGATCATTTTTTCTTATTATCCCAATAAGTTTAGCTCTTTTATATATTCTTTTAGAGAGTTCTAAATTTGTTTCTTTATCATAATTAAAATTTAAGATTTCAGAAAGTTTTAATAGAAATTTTTCATAATCATTTGTTTTGAAAATCATAATTCATCTTCCTCTGTTTCTTCACTTTCCTCATTAGAAATTATGTACGATTTTATATTTGCAATAGAATTTAGTTCATAATCATTTAAATCTTTTATTGCATAATTAAATTCTTCGACATTATTAGTATTTCTAATAATATTTATGTCATATAGTTTTTTTGATAAATCACTTATTTTATTATCTATTTCTTTAACTCCTGTACCATAAGTTATACTTTCTAATTCATCTAAGTTTTTAAGTGTTTTTAAATCAGATGGTAAATTTAGATTTATATTTTCATTATAAATATTACTATAATCTTCATTTATATTTTTTTCTAATACATCTAATCTATAGAATAATTTATCTTTAGGAGAAATAACTATTTGATTTACAATATTTTTTAAATTTTTTGATTCAATATTTAATACTTCTTTACCATAAGATAAACCCTGTAAATCTCCTAATTTTAAATTATTTGGATTAATATTAGAGTTTGTTTTTTTCAATGAATTACATGTTTTTTCTGTTAATGATAATTCTATATAATTATGCCCAAAATATAGAAACGATCCACAACTAGGTTCGATTTTAGCTTTTTCACAATCATTAAATAATATATTTACAGAATTTTTATTTTGTAAAAAACTATTAATTTCAATTAAAGTTGAAACGAATTTAGGAGCTATATTATCTTGCAATTCTAATTTTATTAAAGTTGCTTTTATTTCATTATTAAATCTTCCATTTTTATAAAAATCTTCTAAATTTAAAATGACTTGTGTGTAAGGATCTAATTTTATTCCATCTACTATTATTTTATTATCTTCTACATCTATATAAGAATCGTAAGTATGTCTTAAAGAAAATTTAGAATTTTTATCTACTGAAAGTATTTCACTTAAAGAAATATCTTTGTATAACTTATAACGTGAATATGATTCTGTTCTATAAATTTGTCTAGCTTTATCATTTATAAATCTATTTACAGCATTTTTTATTTCCATATTATAGTCAAGAACAAGAAAATTCTTTGATAATTTTCTTTCTAAGTCAAATTCTGAATAATTATTATATTTAAAATCATTTATTTTATCAAAATTATCTCTTGAACTTACATAAAGGGTATCTTCTTTTCCATCTAAATAGAAATAATTAAATAATCGTTCATCAATGTTAAGATATTATTAGAAGCTTTTTGAATATTCATAAATAGTTTTTCTTTTTCATAAATACTTTTGGCTTTGTTGAAATCTGTTCCCATATATATTGACATTCCTAAATCTTTATTTTGAATTTCCACAGAATATAAAGTTTCTCTGGATAAATATTTAACTAAAAAAATATCTTTGCTTTTATCAACAATGTAAGGTAAATTATTGTTCACTTTAAAACTCTTCCTCCTCTTCACTTTCTTTTGATTTTTCCTGTTCGATACTATCAAGTAATTGTGCTTTATTAAATACTTCATTAGAATTTCTTGTTACATAAAATTGTTCATCGCCTAATCCTAAAATATATAATTTTATTTCATTAATTTCTAAAGAATTTATAGTTTCTTTTTTATCCAAATTCTTTGTATTTTCATCAATCTTATCTCTTGCTTCTTTACTATTTATTCCTACATTACAATCACCTAAAATTCTATTTAATAAGTCTTTATAAGTAGTACATGGATAATTTCTATTATGACTTTTCATACATTCAAATTCTGTTTTTGCAATAGCTGATATTTCTGCTATGTTATCTAATTCGCCTTCTGTAATTAGGTTATCATTTAGAGCTTCACTAATTACATCTTGTCTTGCAATAGATTCAATATCATCTGTAATTGCTACATAACAACTAGAATTATCTTTTAGATCTATTCTAAAGTAATGTTCTTCATCTTTTCTATTTACAATATGAAATTCTTCCTTTTCCATAGTTTTATTTATTTCATCTTGTGCTTCTTTTGCAAGTGAGATTAATTCGTATAGCTCTTCTTCTGTATCTAAAATATGGAATTGTCCGTCCATTGGTTGAATACCCATTACAACATATTTTTCTTTTGTATTTTTTAATTCTTCAATAGTTTCTTTTAACATATTTTCAAAATTTTCTTTTTCTTCTTCATTTTCTTCATTAAAATATTCAGCAGAATGAGCAAATTCATTTTCAAAATAATCAATTATATCTTTTGCTTTTCCATATATGTTATCTTCACTAATAAAGACATCTCCAAATCTACTATCAAATCTAAATGCTTTCATTATTTTATCTTCATCAATATTTGCCATGTTTAAAAAATGATTAAAACATTCTTCTTTTATAGTTTCACTATTTTTTTTCATCTCATCTATAAATTTTAAAAATCCTTCTTCCTCATCTTTAGAACTAAAACTTTTTAGTCTATTCTTGGTATAAGCTTCATATTTATTTATAAATTCATAATATCTATTTAAATCTTTTTTATTCATTTTAATTTCCCCCTTACAACTTATATTAATTATTATTTTAAATTGCTTAGATTTGATTCTCGTGCGTTATTTTTTCAAAAAAAGCAACTACATTATTCAATAGTTGCTTTCATCTATAATTATTCAATTCTAACTTCAATATTTTCTAATTTGTCTATTATTTCTTTATTTTTTATTTCAACAATATTTTTAAATTCATCTTTAGAAATATTTAAGTACGCTAAAATTTCTTTTAGTATTTTGTTAATACAAATATTTTTTGTTAAAGGAACTGGTAATGGAGAAAATTTTATTTTACCATTATAAAATCTTGTGAAATTATTGTCATATAATTCTAAATCATAAAATTTATTATTAGCATTTTTCCAAAATTTTATATAAGTGTCTTTTATCTTATAATAATATTTTTTCATTTGCTTTTCTCTCCTTTCCTCTATACTTCTAATTCATCATCAGTAAAATTTTCTGAATATTTATCTAAATAAGCTAAACTGAAAATTCTTGTTGCTTGGATATATTCATTTGCTGAAAATCTATCTATCATTTGTTTTTTATAATCATTTAGTCCTTTTGAGTCGTTTTCGTAATAAACTCTAGCAAGTTTATATTCTAATACAAGTGGATTAAATTTAGCTTCTTCTGTTAATTCTTTTTCTGTTTCTGGAGTTGCTAAATTATTTGCGTCAATATAAAAATAATGTAATAACTCAACTAGATTCATAAAATTATTATCTTTTTTTTCCTCTGGATAATCCATAATTACATTCACCTCTAATTAATTAAATTTTAAATTCAATATCTTGGTTTGTTATTTTTATTTTCTTAGAAATATTTGTTAATTTTATTTCTAAATCTTTTCCAGAAATCTTATTATAAAGTGAATCTTTAAAAGAAATTTTGTATAAGTTTGATGGTGAACTAATATAAATTACACCATTTTTTGAAACTTTGCTATTACTACTTGATAGAGATGATAAATTCATTTTTGGATTATTACTATTAATGTGAACTTTCTTTATTAATTCATAATTTCCATTAGAATTTTTACTATAAATTGTAGCATTTCTTGATAAGAAATATAGTAAAATTATTAATAGTACAACTCCTGCACCTGATAAAGTTATAATTAGTGGTGTATAGTTCTTTTCTTCTACTACTGGCTCTTCTATTGGAACTTCTTTTTTATATGTTGCTGTATAAATATAATCTGGATTTTCTTTTTCTACTGTTCCTGTGTAAGTTATTGTTACATTATATTGTTTTGGATTAGAAAACACTCCTACTGTTTGATAGTGCATAGTTCCACTATATGTTACTGGAACTTGACTTCCATCTATATTTTGAACACTATCTGGCTTCCAATCAACGTTAATTAAAGTCCAATTTCTTCCGTTTCTAGTAATATTTTTTGATATATTATTTAAATCATTTTTAGAATATCCTGAAAAAGGAATATTTAATGATAGTAATCTTTCATAAGTTCCTGTATCTACTTCTTGAATTTGCATATTACTATAATTTAAAGTTCCTACATATCCATCTTTATCATAAGTTAAAGTATTTCCTGCTTGATTTAAAATTGTTTGTTCATCATTAGTATTTAAATTGTTAAGTGTTTTTGTATCGCTTATTTCTTTAGTATTTGTATCACTTTCAGTTGATATTACATCTTGAAAAGTATATGTATTCCCTTCTTCATCTTGATATGTCTTATTATTATCAGAATTTATAAACGTTTTAAAATTGATTTCATCATTTGATTCTACATAAAAGTTTCTTTTTAAAATATCTCCATTAATCTCTGATTTACTTTCTGTAAAAGCAAAACTAATATTATTTAATGCAATAATTCCCAAACTTGCTATTGTTAGGCTTGTAATTATTGTTAAACTCTTAAATTTATTTTTCATTTCTTATATTTCTCTCCTTTCATTTTTTAAAATATAATGCTTTTTACTAAAATATAAATAATACCGATTACTCCACCAACAGATACTACTATCACATCAATAGATGTTATAACTGTTATAAATCCAATTAATTTTAAAAGTATTAAAAATATAAATCCAAAAATTGTATTAAATAATAATCCTAATATAATATTTCTATTTCCTCCTAAAAGCCATACAATAATCATTAGTAAAACTAAAGGAATAATAGCTTCTAGGATTTTAAAATTTAAAATTGCATTTAAAATAGTTGATAAAATTTCTAACATTTTTATTTAATCTCCTTCGACGTTGTCATATACTTTTATATCTGTTTGTACTCCATTAATTGTTAAATATGAAAAATCTCCGTTTTGGTCAGCTTCATTTATACTTGAAGTTGTATTATCTACAGTATTATTATCAGCTGTATTTTCTAGTCCATCAACATTTAATTTAAAATTTTCTTGATAAGGGATTGAACCATTTTCTAATGCTTCAAATGTTTCCAGATATTTAGAATATATAGTAGGATTTAATAGAGGTTTCATATTTTCAATTTCTTGTTTAGTAAATCCATTTATTTTAACATCTTGCACATTTGTTTGATTTCCATTTAAGTCTGTAACAGTATTTGTATTTATTTCTGTATTTGTTTGATCGTTATTGTTGTTAAGGAATATATTTACAAATACTGCAACAATAATTACTATTAGTAGAACAATACTTAATAAGATTACTTGCTTCTTTAAATCTTTTTTATCCAATTAAAAATCCTCCTTTCTATCTGTTTTTTATTCCACCGTTATATAGCTCTGCAATAGGATCATGAAGTGATGAAGTGTTAAACGCATTTTGTGGGTATCTTACCTCAAAATGACAATGAATACCAAATGCGTTACCTGTTTGACCAATGATTCCTAATACTTGCCCTTGTTGAACTTCTTGACCAGTAGATACTTTTAAAGAACCTGCTGTCATGTGTGCATACAAAGTATAAAATTTAAATCCATTATAATTATGTTCTATTACAACATGATTTCCATAGCTTCCTGCATTTATTGCCTGCACTACTTTTCCAGCATAAACTGCAACTATATTAGTACCAGGATTACCAAACATATCAGTTCCTGTATGATACCCTAAACTCCATGCTGAACCTTTTTTACCAAATCCTGAACCTATACCTGTTAGCTTTTGAACAGGAGAACAAAATGTATGGTCGCTTCCTATCCAACTTAAACCATCTTGATTTATTATTTCTCCAGGTTGTGAAGAACCTGAATTTTCTGAATAATCTCCTTGTATAGGATTTCCGTTTTCATCATAATAGTTGTTATTATTTTTATTGTTGTTTGTATTTACAGCACCAATCATAAGTATTACAAAGAATATTAAAAAGAAAACGCAAAATATAATAAAAATAATTAATTTTATTTTAGAACCAGCAAAGCTAAATAATGTACTAAAAACATCTGTATTATTGTTTTCGTCCATATTATCTACCACCACCAACTAAATAAGTCATTTCAAACTCTAAAGGCTTAACATTTATTAATTGATGTCCTGAACCTACGAAAAATAGTCCACGTCCTTTTTCTTTCTGTGAAAGAATAGCTTTTTCTTCTGTATTTAAATTATATAAATCAACAACTTCCTCTAAGTCTTTTCCATCAATTCCGAAGAAAAACTTATAGGTACTATTATCTAGTAAAGCCTGTCCGTATTGTTTAACTTCTGGAGCTAAAAAATCTACTAAACTTTGTGTAATTGTAACTAAACCAGATTCATATTTTCTCGCTCTTTTACAGAAGTTACGCATAAATTCTATTGATTGAGGAACTTTTTTATCTATTAGCAAATATGCCTCATCACAAAATACTAAATCTCTTTCTTTTCTGTCTTTAAATGCTTGATCCTGACAGTATCTTAAAATATTAAAGTATTGACATCTTTTAACGTTTTCAGAAGCTCCTTGTAAACTATAAACATCTAAGCAAATAAAGTCAGAATCAAATTGTATTGTTGTATATCCGTTAAATATCTCGCTATTATTTCCTATTGCCATCTGCCTTAAAACTGCTCTTAATTCTTCATATTCTTTCTGGTGATTACTTTTTTCTTTTACCTTTTGTTCTAACAAGCTATATAAATCTTGCATAATTGGAAATTGAATAGTTTTGAATTTAGAAATATCTGTATCATAATTAATTCCAAAACTTTTATATAGTTCTTCTAAGGTTTCATTAAGTAAACTCATTTCTAAAGATGTGATTTCTGGGTAATATAGCTTGAAAAATGTAGTTAAAAAGTCTAAGTGTAGAGCTAGTGCTGATTTTGTTGTATTATATTCACTATCTTCTTCCTCATCTTCAAATCCTGCTGTAGGAACTGGATTTATTTGAAGTGGATTTATTCTTCCAACAAATTCGCCTTCTCCACCACTACAATCAATCCATTTTCCACCTAGTAATTTACATATTGGTCTATATTCAGATTCTGGATCTATTATCCATATTTTTGTTCCATTTAAGTACTCATTTAGCATAATCTTTTTTGCTAAGAATGATTTACCTGAACCAGATGAGCCTTCAATTATAATGTTTGAATTTGTTCTATCATTTCCTTTAAAGAAAAATGAAGGAGCTACCATTCTACCATTCTCATCAACTCCGATATAATAACCTTCTGCGTCAATTAATCCAGAGCCTGAAAATGGTAATCCTGAAAATAAAGCATTTAAGCTCATAGTCTTATTAGAAATATCTGTTATTTCTTTATATGAGGTGTCGTATGGAGCTGACTGTTTTAGAGCTTCTTTTTGTAAGTATGCTGGAACTCTAGCTTTTAATCCCATACCTGCTATTCTGTTTTTTATCAATTTAATATTGTTTTGAAATTCTTGTTCTGTTTCACCATTAGTCTTAAAAATAATAGAAAGATTAACGTATGGAATATTATCTACAGTAATATCTTTTATGATTCTTTCAGCAGAAGCTATTTTAAATTCGCATAATTGCCTTGTTGCTTCATTTTGTGTAGAATTTAAAGTGTTTCTTAATGCTGTTATACCTTTTGAAACACCATCTACATAAGCCTGAACATCTTCGATTGGTGTAACAGTTAAAGATACAGTAGTATTTGGAATATCTTTTAAATTACTTAACCAGCCTAAATTTACAGTAGAAGGATAACCTGCAACATATTGAAGTTTAGATGTTATTTCTCCTAGCTGAACTTTATTGTACTTTAAAACTATACCTTGTGGAGTAATTAAATTTAATAAATCATTATTTATTGGTATTTGCTCTATTTCTACTTTTTTCACTATTTATTCCCTCCCATTTTTTATTTTTATAAAAAAATTATAGAAGGGAAAAAATCTTGTTTTTGATAAAAATATTTCACAAATATTGCATTTACTATTAAAATGAAAACTTTAAATGTTTAAACAGAATTTTAAATGTTTTTAAAGATAAAAAATAAAGCCCTTAAAATAGTTAAAATGCTATTTTAAAAGCTTTCATATATTTATTATAAAAAGAGGGTATTTATAGAAATGATTTTACAATTCATCTTCTTCTGTTTCTTCATTATTAGCTTCTTGTTCTTTAGTTTCTTTGTTATATTCTGTAACTAAATTATCTTTTATTTTTTCTCTCAAATCTTTATCAAGATATATTAAAGGTTTGTACTCTTGTTCTATTTTTTTCTCTGGAACAGAAATTGATTGAAATTCATTGCCTTCTTTTGAAATACCTTCATTTAGTCGAACATTATTTAATGCTAATACACCACCTACTAAAACTCTACTAGTTGCCTTAATATAAGGGTTATTTTCAAAAGATAATGGTCTGATATAAGATTTTACATAATCTTTATCATATTCAATATTTGTTTCGTGATTTATAACTGTTTTTCCATATTCATTAGTTTCATTTGATGTTAAAGCTTCTAATAAAGCTTTTCTTATTTCTGGTATTAAATTATCTTTTTTACTGTTTAAACTTACACTTTTTATATATTTCATATTTCCTTCTTTATCCTGGTATTTATCAATATTAGGCATATCAAAAGCTACAATTTTTCCTTCTTTTGTTGAAATTTCTTTTACTGCAACATCTTTTATTGTAACTCCTGCTAGTGTTATATCAGCAAATCCTTTTAAATTTGAATCTTCTTTATTTATTTTCCTTAATTCTACATTTATATTTAATTTATCCATATTAGTTTCCTCCCTTTCATCTATTTGTAAATCATTTGAAATTAGATATTCTTTATTTGCACCAACTAAAAGTCCTAAATCTGTTATATTTTCTTTATCAATTCCTATATTATGAATTTTACAAAAATCGTATAATTCATTTAAATTTTTTATTGTATGTAATTCTTCTATATCTTTTATTTTAAAATCTGTATTAAAAGCTAAACCTTTTAAATCTATATTTAATTCACTATCTATGTCATTATTATCTAATAAAACATAGCTGTCTGGATAAGTTTGAATATTATTCTCTAAAGTACATTTAATTATTTTATTGTATTTATTACTACTTTTTTCTTCTTGAATTGGATTTATTTCAGATACTTCTACTTCTCTATTTTTAAAGTAATTTTCCAAAAAAACAAATGCTTCATCTTCGTTTTTAAAAATACCAGATATATAATCTTCTCCATTTCTACTATTCAATTCATATAATAAAGTACCGTTTAAAGCTAATTTGTATGTAGGTTCAAAAAATTCGTGAATTGGCTCATACACAAATCCTATAATACTTATTACATCTCCATTATTTGTTAGGTATTTTTCATCTCCACTTGTATAACTCCATGCACTAGCTTTTACATCTTCAATAATTTTATTTAAATTTTCTTTATTTACTATCATAAATGACTTTTTTCCTTTTTTATTTTTAAAATTCATAATCATCTTCTAAATCTTCACTTTCCTCCTCTAAATCACTATCTTTCATATAATATTCATAATCTTCTATGAAAAAACTAAGGTCTAGTATTTGTAAATCATCTTGTATTTCTTTAGGCAATTTTTTAAGTCCTTCTTTTAGATATTCCATATTAGAATCATAACCTAAAATAAGACCATAAGTTCCTTTTTTAAAGTTATCACCATTAAGTTCAAAATCATGTAATACCTCTGATTTACAAATACTAAAAACTGTACTGTATTCATCTAGTAAATTAGTATAATTTTCTAATTTTTCTTCGATTTCTTCTGGTGTTAATTTTTTACTTTTTGAATACATTAAACATTCTCTAGCTCCCATAATTAAATTTCCTCCTCTTCGCTTTCCTCTGCCTCTAAAATTTCTTTTTCTGCTAGTAATAGTCCTGTTCTTAGGTTTTCATTTTCTCTAATATCTTTATCACTTAATCCTAAACTCATTAATGTATCTGTAATATCATTTGTATAACTATATTCATGATTATTTAATTCATAAAGAAACATATTTTTAATAAATTTATCTCCTACTGTATCTTTAGCAATTTCAGTCCAAAATTCTTTAAAATGTTTTTTATTCAATTCTTTATAGGATTCTACATCTTCTTTTTTCATAAAGCCACCTGCTCCAATAGCTACTATTTTATCAGTATCATTCTCATTTAATCCCAGTTCTTTCATTCCTTTTTTTAATTGTTCATCTGAAAAAGCATATTTTATTGGAATCTTTTTTAATTCTTCTTGTTGTCTTTTTTTCATTTCTTGATATGTTTCTTGTATATTGTTATTAACTTCTTTTGTCATATTTCATCTTCCTCCTCATCTTGATTTAGAATATGTAATTGTTTACAATGCTCTTTATAATTTTCATCTAGTACTTTTAAACTATTTTGAATTTCTTTTTCATAAAAACTAATACTTTCCCTAATATTTCTTATAGTTTCTTTATCATCTTTATATATTTTTAGATTTTCTTTATTACCTTCTATTAAAGAAATATTTTTAAAAATATAATTAATTCTATCCATTGTATCTGCCATATAAATATATTCTTTTGTTTCAAACTCAAATTGTAATCTAGGAATATTAGTATATATTTCAAGCTTTTTTATTAAATTTCTTAAATTCATTGTTCTACCCCTTATTAAAAGTATGGCAACTATTTTTAATTCAATAGTTGCCATTTATTATTAATAACTATTTAATTTAAAATCCTGTCTTTGGTAATACTTCCATTGTTGTAACAGGTTTATCAATTTTTAATTCTGCTATATCTAAAGTTGTTGTTGAATCTGCTTTTACTTCAAATGTAATATCTTTAGATAATTTATATCCTTCTGGAGCTTTTGTTTCTTTTAGTAAATAAACTCCTGTTCTTAATCCTGTTATATATATTTTTCCATTTTCATCTGTTGTATATTTACCAATTACTTTATTTTCTGTTAAATTAGTTAGTTCAAATTCTGCACCTTGTAATGCTTTTTCTTCTTCTGAATCGTGCTTATATATGTCTACGTTACCTTTTTCATGTTCATTAGTAATATTTACCGTCTTAACTTCTTTATCCTCTGTAAATTGAACCTCGTAAGTTTTATTGCTTAAATAGTAATTATCAGCTGTTTCTATCTCTTTTATAGTATAGATATTATCTATTGGAAGTTCTTTGCTTATTGCTATTCCATCTTTATTTGTTATTATAGTATCAACTAAGTTTTGGTCTTTATCATATATTTCAAACTTAACTCCTTCAAGTTTAATATTTTTGTCATCTAAATCTGTTTTATTGATTACAATAGTTCCTTTTTGTTTTTCATCTTCTACATTTAAAATAGTAGTTTCATTATCTTTTATTTCAAAATCAATAGTATCAGATTTATTATAAAATTCTGGAGCTTCAATTTCTCTTAATTGATATTTACCTGTTCTTAAGTTTTCTATATTAATTTCTCCATTTTCATTTGTAGTAACTGTATTTATAATCTTATCAAATTCATAAGAATAGATTTCAAATTTTGCATTTGGCAAAACTATGTCTTTATTATCTTTATCGACTTTTATAACTTTAAGATTACCTTTCTCGTGTTCATTTCCAATTCCTAATGTTTGTATTTCTTTATCTTCTTTAAATTTAACTTCTTTTGTTTCAGTATTTAATATATAGTTTTCATTTGTTTTAACTTCTTTTACTGTATAAATATTATCTATTGGAAGTTCTTTGCTTATTGCTATTCCATCTTTATTTGTTATTATAGTATCAACTAAGTTTTGGTCTTTATCATATATTTCAAACTTAACTCCTTCAAGCATAATTTCAGGTATTTCTTCTGTATCTGTACTTCTATTCATGTGCAATGGATAGTCTTGGTCAAATTTATAAATTTGAATTTGTCCTTTTTTCTTCTCATTTTTTATTGTTAATTTTAGAGTTTGATTCCATGCAAGAACAAAAGGTGTTTCGTTAGTATTTAATCTATAATTATTTAATGTCTTTACTTCTTTTAGAAAATATCTATCATAAGCTGGAAGTTTATGACTTGTAGCGATTCCATTTTCGTCTGTTGTCATAGTATCTATTTTTGTTCCATCTTCTTTATAAATTTCAAATGTAACTCCCTCTAACTTAGTATCTGTATTATCTAAATCCACTTTAGTAACTTGTAATTGTCCTTTTTTTCTTTCATTTTCAAAAGTTAAGTCTTTTATCTGATCTTCTTCTAATTCTATCGTTTGAGGTGTTTCATTTAATTCATATAACATACCAGTTTCAACTTCTTTAACTGTATATGGATTATACATTAATGGAAGTTTTGAGCTTACTGCTTCGCCGTTTTCATCTGTCGTTAATGTATCTACTAATTTACCGTTTTTATCATAAACATTAAATTTGACACCTTGTAATTTTATTTCGTTGTTATCTAAATCCACTTTAATAATTTTTACTTGACCTTTTTTCTTTTCATTTTCTACTACTACATCAGTAGTTTCTTTATCTTTTATTTCAAAATCAACTGGTTCTGCTAATTTATAAAAATCGTTTGTTTTTGTTTCTCTTAATTGATACTTACCTGTTCTTAAATTAGGTATTGTTATTTCTCCATTTACATCAGTTGTTATATGACTTATTACTTTATCAAATTCATAAGAATAAACATCAAATTCGACTGCACCTAATTTTGTATCATGGTCATCTTTATCTACTTTTGTAATTTTAACATTTCCCTTTTTATGCTCATTTGTTATATTTAATACTTGCTTATCTCCATCAATATTATTAAATTTAACTTCATAAGTTTCGGTATTCAAATAATAGTTATCTAATGTTTTAACTTCTTTAACTGTATAAGCCGTATCAACAGGTAATCTCATACTTGTAGCTTGCCCATTTTCATCTGTTGTTAATGTTTGTACTTTATTTCCACTATCATCATAGACTTCAAATTGTATTCCTTTAAGTTTTATTTCTGGATAATCTACATCTGTCTTATTAATTTCAATAGTACCTTTCTTTTTTTCATTTTCTATCGTATATTCAGATATAGGCTTTTCTTGTTCCCAAAATACCTCTACATCTGTATCTGGAGCTAAAGTGTACCACTTATTTGTTTCTTTTTCTTTAAGAGTATAAGTACCTGTTCTTAAATTAGGTATTGTTATTTCTCCATTTTCATCAGTTCTAACCGTATCTATAACTTTGTTAAATTCTTGTGAATATACATCAAATAAAACATGCCCCATTTGAATTTTATGATTATCTTTATCAATTTTATTTACTTTTAGAGTACCTTTTTTATGTTCATTTGTTAAGTTTATTGTTGCATTTTGATTATAAATTATGCTTTGCTCTTGTTCTTGGTTATTTGGAACATAGTTACTATTTGTTCTTGATTCTTTTACAGTATAATTTCCTGCATATAAATCAGAAAATGTTACTTGTCCATTATCATCTGTTGTTTTTGTTTGTAAAACTTGACCATCTCTTAATAGTTGAAATTCTGTATCATTTATTGGTTGATTAGTTTCTACATCTGTTTTATTTACAGTTATACTAGAAATATTTCCTCTAAATTGTTCACTTATATTTGTACCTGCTACCTCGTATGGATCTCCAGTTAAAGCATAATTCTGCCATTCTTCATTTGGAGTTGCACCAAATAATATAGGATTTGTCCTACATCTAGCATTTTGTATTACTACTGTACCATTTACATCAGAAGTAATACTTGTTTCTGGTATTGAAACTTTTATAGTTTGTTCCCCTGTAAAGTTATACTGCTCTACATTTGACATATTAAAGATTTTTGTACCATAAGGGAAGTTTACTCTTTCTACATCATAGCTTGCAAGTTCAAAAGGTGATGATATTCTATAATTTTGTGAATAATAATTTGTTCCACCTATATTATCTTTATATAAATTTCCTTCTTTTGCAATATCTACTCTTGCTGATTGATAAGTATCTGTACCATTTCTACCTATATTTACTAAATTTATTATAGCTTGATTAATCGCTTCTCCTTCTGCGTCAGCTCCTCTAAAATATGTTACTGGATCAGTACCATATAACACACAATATACTGCTTGCTTTGTAGCAACAAAGGCGTCTTGTTCGTTCCAAACTCCCATTTGTTCAGGTGTTTTATATGGATAACTATTAGTAATAACCCTCCAAACTTGCTGATTATTTACAGCTTCTGTAACATTTACAGTATAAGCTGGAACTGCACCAACTCCATGTCTATCTTTATTTAAACAAAATGCTGGATATTCTTTTCCGTTTGCTGAATACACTACAAAATCAGTAATTATATAACTCCATCTACTATTATTATTATCCCAATATTGTAAATGTCTACCACATTCACCTTTATTGTATATATATGCTGAATTTACTGAAAAACTTGCATTAGAGAATGAAGGTAATATAATTTGAATTATCATAAAAAATATTAATAATAATACAGTTGTATTTTTTAGTATTTTTTTACTCATATTTTCTCTTTTTCCTCCTTTTATTTTACTTGAACTACATTATCCATATAATCTTGATCTTCTAAATATGCTGTAATTGGATTAGTAAATCCATTTATAAGTTGAATAATTTGCTTATCATTTAAGATTTCTGTTTTATAAGTTGCATTTGATAAGTTTCGTTTCATTTCATTTAATCTTTTATCAATTTCAACTGCTGAATGGTCATCTAACTTATCTTCCCAGATAATTAAATAAATTTCGGATTCTTGGGCTTTACCTGTTGCTGATAACATACCAAAACTTTTCATACGTTGATTTAAAAGATAAAATTTAGTGGAGTTCGCTTCATTATCCATAAGCATTGCCTGATAATCCTGATTTTTTTGTAAGTCTACAGGTCGATTTGCAAAATATAACTTAAAAGGTTTTAGTTCTGTTGCCATGTTAGAAGTCAAAACTCTTGCGTGTGCTTTTCTTTCTTCTTGGCTCATTAAGTTGCAATTTTTGGGATATATCCTTAATATTCCCAAAAGTTTATTGTCTACTGTATAGATTTTGCCATCCTGCACAGTTCTAATATTTAAAAATGTATTTGCTGATATTTCTTCTTTTTGATTATTAGAACGACCAAATAACTTGAATTTACTCATTTTCCTCCTCCTATCTAAATAAAATTATAGTGATATTATAGGATTAAAAAAATGTAGTTTTTGATAAAAATATTTCACAAATATTGCATTTGTTATTAAAACTTATATTTTAAATATTTAAACAAAAATTTTAAAGACAAAAAAATAAAGCCTCTAATGACTTTAATTTTCTAAGAAGTGTTACTTCTATATAAAAATACCTGTAATAAAATAACTAATGAAATATATTATTTAAATATCATATTTTATTTATGTAGTCAAGAATTATTTTGTAATATTTTGTAGGTAAATTTTGTTATCTTTATAAGATTCCTTATAATATTTGCTTGAATCAAAAGATTTAGGTACAAAAATTTTTCTTGTTTTAACCGTAATTAGTTTTTTTACAATAAAATCATCAAAATCATTACTATCTGATAATTTATAATAGTATTTTGCTATATTGTCCTTATGTAGTTTCCTACAAGCATTATAAATTGAAGTAGAAAATCCGTATGTTCCCTCATAATTTGTTAATTCTTTAAAATCTTTTGGAGAAAGTTTAAAAAGTAATTGTATTTCTTTTGAAAGTTTTTTATAAAAGGATTTATTTAGTTGATATATATATTTATTTTCCATTTTGTTACACTCCTATATAAAATTTCCTATATTATCTAACATATATTGATAAATTGAGTCAATAATACTAGCCAAATATTCTATATCTTTAATTTCTACATCATTAAGATTTACATCATTATATTCTGCATTTATAATTTTCATCTTTTCATATAACTCTTTATCTCTTGTTTCATAAGTTATAACTATATTTATTAATGATGAATCTAGCATATCTATATTATATTTTGCTTTTATATATTTAATATTTATGTATTCTAATATTGTTGCAAATTTTAAATATGCTTCTTTATATTTCTTTTCTTCTATTAATTTATTAATTATTCTTAGTTTCTCTTTTAAATATGTATTTTTTTCTAAATTTTCAATTACTTCTTTATTCATTTTTAATCTCCAATATTTTATAACTACTTATATAATATATAATAAATTTCAAAAATAATCAATTAAAGATTTTACTAAAATTAATTTAAAACACTTTAAATATTTTAAATAGATAATTTTAAAATATTTATTTTTCAATACTTCCAGCTTTTAAATTGTTTTAAACATTTAATAAAGCCTTGCTATTAAAGCAAGACTTTTAATTAATAATCTTTTGTTTTTACATATTTAAATACTTTTTGACTTTTTATAAATAAAATCACATTTTTTATTGTTTGTGCAATACTTCCTCCATTTTTATCTTTTATAACACTTGCAAAAGTTCCACCAGAGCAAATAGCAAAAATAAGTAAAGCAACTACATAATTATTACAAATCTTATAGATTAGCATTGCTAATAATAATCCAATACCTGCCCCTATTGCTGTATAAATTATTTCTGGTATTCCTATGCCATCAAAAATTTCCATTCGTGTTTTTACATTACCAGGTATTTGCACTTTATAATTCATATTTTCTTCCATATATATTACCTACCTCTTATATTATTATTTATTTGGATCTGTATCGTTATAAGCACCCTTAGAAGTAGATGGCGTTTCTAAAATATTTCCGTTTTTATCAGTAATAACTGTAAAAGCCAAATCTGTTAATTGATTATAATCATAGCCAGCTAGAATATTTTCCCAAGATTCTTTAGAACCATCTATCTCATCTGCTTGCGATACTGGAAAGATAAAATATTTCGACTTACCATCTAAATCTCCTAAATCATCACTAGATTTATAAACATAATATAATTTCTGGCTTGACCAGCCTTTTGTAGCTCCCTGTGAATCATTAAAATCTCTATAAATATCAACTTTCATTTTTATTTTATGGAAAAAAGTTCCTTCTTTTATTTCATGATCCACATCAGTTCTTACCAGCTTTTGACCATTGTAGTTAATAATTTGTCGATTCTGTAAATCTTTTGATGTATCTCTTATATTAGAATCTGCTTTTCCTATTGCTATTGCATGTTCTCCAAAATCTCCTATATTTGCTTCACTTGTTCCTATATAGGAATTTACTATAAGTCTAGTTACTGTAGTAACTGAAAAAATTAGTATAAATGCAACAATCCCATTTTTAATTCTTCTTAAATAAAGTTTTGCGTCAGATTCATCTCCAGTAATTATTTTGATTATTGCTAGTACTATCATTCCAACACAAGCAATTCCTGCAATCCACCCCATCACATTTACTATATTATAAATAATTGTTGTACTAGAATCACCAAACATTTACTTGTTTTCACCTACCTTATATTGATTCTTCTTCATTTTCTTCTTGTTCATTATTTATATTTTTTTCTTTTTTGTATTCCTTAATAAATTCATTTGCCCTTTTTAAAAAGTCATCTGTTTCTTTTAAGTCTATTGCTCTTTCTTTTTCTTCTTCATCTTCAATTTCTTCTATATCTTCCTCTGACAAAACATATTCATCAAAATTTTCACAATAATATCCTAAATATGTATCTGCTATATTTAATAATTTAGTCATAATATTTACTATCATTTCTTCTTCACTCATAATTCATCTTCCTCGCTTTCCTCTTGTTCATTTACCATATTAATTATTTTGTTTTTAAATTCATCTATATAAGTGTTTTTCATAAAAGATTTAAAATTTTGATAATCGCCAATATCTTCTCTATTATCTAAATAAATGCCAAATTCTTTCCCATCATCTAAAATTATTGTAAAATCAACTTTGTCATAAGTATGAAATTCTTCTCCATATTTTTTAGTATCTTCTGCATTTCTATGTTTTACCTCTAAAATTGCTAAATTGCTTTTACTTTCCATCTCTTTAAAATTTAGAACATCATCTTTTTTTAGCTCTCTACTTTCAGAATAATTGATTAGGAATTTTACTGAATCTTTTTTGTTTTCTATTTTATCAATGTTTTCTACAATTTTTTTGTACTTGTAAATATCTCTATATAACTCAAAAGTAGATGTTTTTTCATTTGGAAGAGCTTTTAAATATTTATCCAAATACTTAGATGGTATTTTATCTAATATTTCTTCTTTATAGTTAGTTGTTACTCTTAATCTTTGTCCTTGTTCCCATCTATTTGAAATTCTTTTATATAAAGATTCATCTGTTTTTTCTGAAATATTATATTTATTAAGTAAATTTATCATTGTAGATGAAGAATTAATATAACCAACTCCAACACCTTTATTTGCTTCGTTAAATGCAATAGCTCCTAACACTTTATATTTCATATAATCTGTAAATTCTTCTTGATTTACTAAAGCTGGCTTTTGTAAATCTGCTTCAAATTTATTTGACATATTACTAATAAACTCCATATATGGAACATTGCTTTCAAAATTCACTTTTCCCATTGCAAAATCTCTTAAATTAATTCCTTGACTATCTAAGAATAATAAATATCTTTCGTTTGTAATGTATTTTTTTGGAGTTATAACTTCATTTTGTTCTCTATCATATATCTCAACTTCATCTCTTTCTTTTTCTGGAAGTTTACTTACATAAAGAAAAGCTGTTTGAAAATCTAAAGAAGAATTGCCATATTTATTAGCAATAGGAATATATTCTTTTGTTTTTTTATTTCTAATTATCATAATACATCTTCCTCGCTTTCCTCATTTTTTTCTATACTTTTTTGTAACGTAAACATACTATCATTATTAAAATAAACAGTTTCCTCGTATTCTCCAGTATCTATTAGATTTTGTTTCCATTGCTCAAATGATATTTTTTTCTTTAAATCATCTAAATCTTCATTTGGCTCTGAATCTATTTTTAAATCTTCTTCCCAAGTCTTTCGTAACTCTTCATTTGTAAAGATTAAATTAGAAGGTTTATAAATAAGTCCTTTTTCAACATCAATTACATTAAATATTTCATCATTAATTTTATTTTTATCTTCTTGATTTAATATTCCATTTTGATTGACAATATGAATCATTTGACTTTTCATTCCTTCTAAACTTCCTAAATCTTCAAAATAGCGTGTACTACAACCTAATTCAAACATTATATTTGCTAATTTTTTAGAATACATATTCCCTACATCTTCTAAAGTAATATTAATATCACCTTTGTCACTATACTTTTTTATCCACTCTCTTGTTTCGTCCAAATTATTTTTAAACATATTTATATATGTTTGAAATTTAGAAGATTCTTCTTGCTCTATTAAATTAAATAAAATCACATTTTTTATTTCTGGTGTAATATCTTTATTTTCTTCTGTTATTTCCCATTTATAAGACGGATTTGGCATATCGTAATTATGTTTTTCAGCCGTAATTATAATGGGCTTATTATTTATATTTATTTTTAAATTATAAACAGATGTATCATTGTAGCCACCAACTAAAGTTTTTTCTAACAACTTTACAATATCCTTCATATTATCTTCTCCTTAATAAATTTCGCTTGAAAATCGAATCTAAGCTATCTTAAATTTTAAATAGTATAATTTTTATAGCTCATCTTCTTCTGTTTCTTCATTGTCATTGCTTGTGCTTAAATTTTTTTCATTATTTTTAAGAAAAGTTTCATTGAAGTTTGGAAGATGTTTTATGTTGTTATACGCTATTTGCATATTTGTATTTTCAATTTCTTCTTCTTCTTTTGGGTTTAAATTTTTTCTATAAAACTTAATATTATTTTGTAAATTTTTAATATATTTTTTACAACTCTTAATTACATTTTCTTTTTTAGTAGTATCTTTTAAATTAATCATTAAGCTATTCATAACATTATACATACACTTTTTATCATAAATACAAGATATGACATTCAAGCCATAATATTGCTGGTGTTTGACTATTTCATTTAATACATTTGGAACACTCATACCTCTTGCGTTCATTTGGTCAAATTCTGGGTGAACATAATCATACCAAAATTTTTCAAATAATCCATTTTGAACAGCCCATGTTCGTTCTTCTTTTACATTAAAGTCGTGTTTTGACTTTAATATATGAAATAAATCAACTTGCTTTTTTAATGTTACTATTTTTCCATTTTTGTCTATTACATTTAATTCAAATTTTTTATTATTGTCAAAAAATTTCTTATCTAATACAATAGCTGACATTTTTGCCTCCTAAATTTATATTAATGTTTCTTCATCATACTAGCAACTATACCTACATTATGTACTATTTTTCCAGCTCTACCATCAGTTCCACCATAAGTAATTAGGAATTGTGATAAAATTCCAGGTGTTTTTAAAGCCATAGTTGATGTTGCTAACGCTAAAATAATATGGGTACTAAGTAAAAATGTTATGGATAATCTTAACAATGTAAGTTGTACTATTACAGTAAATGCAACTTTGATAAATTGTTGTATATATCCTTTAAATACTCCTCCATCTGCATTTAATAATCCTACACAAGCAAATGGTATTCCTAATCTTAAAATTAATACTTCGATACCTCTACTTAAATTTTGGAAATATACCAAAACGTATTGAATTGCAATAATAACATAGAAAATCATTCCCATAGAGTTTAATAAAGCATTTACCCAATCTTTTTGAGTATTGAATAAATCTGCAAGACCACTTGTATCTCCAAATGCTGAATTTGTTATAGATTGATATAATGAGTTCATTATATTTACAAAAGTTTCATATAAAAATCCAAAAGATACCATAATAATTAGTGCTTTTACAAATCCTAAAAGTACTTGAAAAGGTGAATTATCTGGATCTCCATTGCTCCATGCAAAATACGTTTCTACCATTTTTTTAACAAAAAGCATTATAAGTATAGAAATTGCGAAAATGTATATCGCATGATAGAGATTTACTATATTAAATGTGTTCCTATTTACCATATCATAGAAGTTTGTTTCAACTGCAAAAGCGTCATAGAAGAAATTATTTAATAAAGTTGTTACAAAATTTAAGCACATTTGCACTACATAGGACATCAAATTATTTGAAAGTGAAAGTACTGAACTTGTTAGCATTGAACCTGACATTCATCTTCCTCCTTTGTCTTATTTTATAAACATTGTATCTATTAATTCTAATCCACCTTCTTCTTCCTCATCTTCTTCTGTTTCGGAGGATTTAGTTGTTTTTTCTAAAACTGTAGTTTTTTTGTTTTCTTCTTCCTTTTGTTTTATTTTAGAAACAGTTGATACACTTTTATCTAATAATTTACCAAAATTTGAACTAACTTCTTTTCTTAAATCTTTATTTTCTCTTATTTTTAAATAAGTATCAGATGATTTTAATAAATCCTCTAATTTCTCCACACTAACTACTTTTCCTACCTTACTTTGCACATTTTTAAAAGATTGATTTATATCAGTAAAATTTTCATTTTTTATTGCTTTTTCTACTCTATCTGTAAATTCATTTTTTATATGTCTTTCTTGTAATAAATCATAAATAAGCATAATCATAATACCAGGTATTCCAGCAACCCCACCACAAACAGCATATCTTTTTAGTTCGGCAAAAATACTTTTTGAATCTTCAAATCCTATTTTTAATTCTTTGGATAAATCTCCAACTAATTCGTTTTCTTTTTCATTAAATAATTTTTCCTGTTCTTTATGAAGTTCTTCTAGTTCTGGTGTTTTTTCTATTTTTTTACCTTTAGCAATATTTGTAATATCATCATCATTTATTTTATCTTGTATTTCTTTGGGTAATTTTGAATAAGCTTCTTTTAAAAAATTTATTCTATTTTTTTCAGTATCTTTTATATAAGTTTGTAATTTATCATCAAAATTCATTTTTTCTTACCTCCTAAGCAAAATATCTTGATATTAAATTAATTATTGTAACTGCTAACACACCAACTACGATACAAATTAATACCCTTATGATAGATTTTTTATATCTCATAGCGTCTTGCTCTTCTCCAGTTTGTATTCTTATAACATAATAGACAATAAAGCATGCTCCTACAACAGGCAATACCCATTGCAATGTTCCTGTTACATCATTTACTAACTTATAAACTCCTTGTCCGATTTTTGAATTTCTTATTTCTCCACCATCACCTGGCTAAACTTACAATAGAAGCTATTTTACTAAATTTTTTCTTAAATGTAGTTTTCTTTTTCAATTTCTTTTCCCTCCCATTTTTTATTTTTTATAAAAAAATTATAGAAGGAAAATTTGCTTATTTTTGTTAAAAAAATTGCAAATATATTGCATTTAATATTAAAATTTATAACTTTAAATATTTAAATAGAGATTTTAAAATATATTGATATAAAAAAAGTAAAACTCCTTTCATTTAAGAGTTCTACTTTTGTTTTTTAATTAAAACTACTATTGATTAATTGTCTTTTCCAGTTTAGTTCTTTTTCTCTTCTTTTGTTTTCTTCTTCTTTTTCCTTTTCTTTTTTCATTTTTTTATCAATATCCCATAAAAGAGCTTGTGATACACTTCTTTCTGGTCTTTCATCTTCTCTAATTTGTCTAATTTTTGTATTCCATGCTGGATCTCCTAAACCTAATACTTTATTAAAATACCATTTAGATAGGTCAGGGGCATAAGTCATACAAGGATTAATTCCAGAAATCATTGTAAGTAAATATGGTCTTTGTATTCTCAAAACTTCATCTGGAGTAAGTAACTCTCTTTTACTTAAATTATGAGATTTAGATTCGTTTACTGCTCCACCACTAGAAGAATTACTCTCGCTCCAAGTAGAAGTTGTATATGTTCCCAATTTTTCACTAATTTTCTTTGCCGTATCTGCATTTGATGTTTTAAGATAAGTCCAAACATGACAGTTATCCAAAATATTTGGTGCTACTTTATCTCCATATTTATCGTTTAATTGTGAAAATGACTGTAAGAATAAATTAAAACGTATTCCTCTACCACCACCAACAGTTAAGAAGCCACCGAAGTTATTTATCGCACTAAAATTACCAAATTCATCAAGTATAAAGTTTACTCTATTATTTAATCTTCCACCCTGTGCGTCTGCAACTTCACATAGTTTTGTATAGCATTGATTAACAAATAATGAACATAGTCCATAAAATGTTGTTTTTTCGTCTGGAAGTATCATATATAAGGCTGTTTTTTGAGTATTAAAAGAAGTTACATCTATATCACTTTTTGCAAGCATATCAGCAATATATGGATCTGTAAATATTGAAAGTGTTGCTAAAGCTGATGTAAAGAAAGAGCCTCTTGTTTTTGAAGGTGCAATTTTTGCACTTTGGAATTGAGTTACGGCTGGGTGGTCTTGTGGTAATTTATCTAAGAATGTATCTATTAGCATTGTTTTATCAGACTGCTCAACACACATTCTTGCAATAAATTCATATACATTTCTTAAATTTTGAAGTTCTGGGTGTGGCTCTAATTCTAATAAATTTTTCCAATTTGATACTATTTCTAAAATTCCATCAGAATCATCTTCATTTAGTTCTTTAAATTTTTCTTGCAAATTTTCATAATTTTCATTAATAGATTTATTTAATTCATTATTAAAATCTTTAGCTGTAAGTAGAAAATCTAAACTTTCAGAATTAGTATTGTTTTCAATTATATAATTTAATATCTTTTCTTTTGCATTTTTAAAATATTCATTTTTTAAATTCTTTCTTTCTTCTTTAGATAATCTATAATAGTCTTTTTTGTAATCTTCATACTTTCTTTTTCTAAATTCTTCAATCTCAATCGTATCTGCTTCTATTTCTTCCCCATATTCATTCTTCTTCTTTGATTCTGGAGAATTTAAATATTTTTGGTAATCTTCACAAATTTTTTCTTTAAATAAAGTCCAGATTTTTTGGTCATTTACTCTATCTGAATTTTCCATTACAACTGCCATAATCCCACATTTTTCAACTGCTTGCTCTCCATTATACCAAATAGCTTCTTGATTACCTTTCTCACCTACTAATGATTTAACAATATCAGAACAATAAGAAACTGCTTTTGGAATATCGTTTTTATCAATCATATCAATAACAGGTTGTAAGAAGTTATACTTAGAACTTTTTAGAGGATTTTTAAAATCTAATGTTACAACATTATATCCTAATTCTCTTAGCATACCAGATGTATATTCAAATAATTCTCCTTTCGGATCTGATAAAATCATACTTTCACCAGCTAAGCCTGTATTTGCGATTGTTTCTAAAACTAAATTTCTTGTTTTACCTGAACGTGTTGCTCCAACGGTTAAAGAGTGCATATCATCTCCAATAAAGTAAATATCTTCTACTTTTCTAGTTTTTATAAACGGAAATTGTTTTACAAAATTTATAACAGTTCTATCCTTTTTCCCTACTGCGAGTCCACCTTTTTTGAATATTTTAGTTTCAAAATCTGGCTTTTTAGGTTCTAAATTTTCAGAAGAAAGTTTTGGAACAGGCTTTCCCTCATCAATTTCTTTCATTAATTTTTCTTCATCTTTTCTTTGAGTTTCGGACATTTTCATAAGTTTATGAATTGTGGGATTTTCAGGATCGAATGTATTTTTATACAATTCTTTTTGATTATCTATCTGTTTCTTGGTAAGCCACCATGATGAACCAAATTGTGTTTGATTTTTTACTGGATATGGTATTTTTATATCTGGTGTTACTTCATATAATTTAGATTTATAATCATTTAGTTTAAATAGCTTAAATGCCGTAGACAAGATTAAAATCATAAATGCAAGTAAGATAATTATAAACATTTGGATTCCATCTTGATTTTCAAATATCGTTTTAAACATATTGCCAATATTAAAATTCAATAATTTTAGCGGTGTTCTTAGAAATATTTCCATCAGACAATATGCAATTATAACTGATAAAACAGAAGCAAGTATAGTAGAAATAATAATCATTGTAAGTTTAGTTCTAAATTTTTTGTTTCCCATTTTCTCTTTTCCTCCTTGACATAAATGGTAAAACAAAAAATAAGTAATTTTTAACAAAAAAATTGCACAAATATTGCAATTTTCATTAAAATATATACCTTTAAATATTTAAAAGAAAATTTGAATTACAAAAAAATAAAGCCATTAAAATAGCTTAACTACTATTTTAATGACTTATCTATATAAAAAGGGAATATTTAGAATAATAACTTTAAACTTCATCTTCATTTGATTCTTCGTCAGAGTTTTCTTCTACATTAAACAATTCGTCTGTTTTTAATATTATGTCTGTTTTTATTTTAGTAATATCATCACTAGAATTTAAAATATTAGTATATTCTGATAATATATTGGAATCTTTTATGTATTGTAGGTATAAAGATATATCTTCTTTATTAATTGCATTACTAATAATGTTTTTAAATTCATCTATAAATGTAAGTTTTTTATTGTTAAATATATCTTCAATTTCAAGTTGTTTTAAAATTTCATCTTTCATAATTCCTTTCAATTTTAATATATCTGGAAATACCATACTTTTAATACCTTTGTTTACTAAAGATAATACTGTATTAGCTTTTAGGTTTATCTCTTTTTTTGTTTTATCATCTATTGAAACTAAAGCATTTTTTCTAAGAAAAGTATCAATAATATATTTATCAATTACAGGAAACATGTTTTGTATTAAAAATACATTTTCTTTTCCAGAAATTTTACCAAAAACGATAGTATCAACTTTTGGCTTTTTTATTCCTTTATTCTTTTGTTTTTGTATTTTATGATTATATATTTTTTTATATTTTTCAACTCTACTAGAAATAGGAACAAACCAAAAGATTCTATTATTATTACTATCTTTGAAACAATAATAAGCTGGTCTTTTTGTTCCACTTTCTTTATTTTGTAACAATTCTTTATCTTGTACTCTATCAAAATATAAATCTGAAATGAAATAAAAATATCCTTGTTGTATATTCATTATTTCCTCCTAAATTAATTAAGGAGATTCTGGTCTAAAAAGAATCTCCTAAAAAACTATTTATTCACTAGCCCATTTATCAGTCGCAAGCATAGGTTGCGACATACCATTTATTCACTAGCCCATTTATTAGTCGCAAGCATAGGTTGCGACAGACCATTTATTACTATATTTAATATAGCACAAATCCATTTAAAAATCAATAGATTTACTATTATTTTATGCAATTTTTTTAAAATTAGTCATTAAAATATTTTAAATATTTAGAGGTCATTTTCATCTTCATTTTCTAATTCATTTTTTAAATCTTCAAATACTTCATCTGAATTTCTATATAAATCATCAATTGATGTTTCGAGCCATCTAATACATTAATCTGGAGTATAATCTTCATTAAATTGAGCATTTAACTGTTCTCGAATTTGACTAGGAATAGAGTTCCATGTATTTTTTAAAGTTTCAATTTATATTCGCATTTTTTCATAAGTATCTTCTAGCCTATTTTTCATTTTTTTGTCTAAAGTAATATTACTCATAGTTCATCTTCCTCCTCATTATCTTTAGAGTTATTTTTTTGTAAATCAAAAAAATAATTAAATTTTGCATTTGCAACTTCTTCATTATATAGAGTTTCTTTTTCTATTATTTTTTCTTCTTTATTTAAAGAATCTGTTAAATATTTAAAAGTATATTTTGCTTCAATATTGGTTAAAGAAAGTACTTTTTTATTATTTAAATCACATAAGAATCCATCTACTTTATTTAAAGTATCTCCAATAAAAGTTGTCTTAAAAAAATATTCTTGTAATTTATTTATTAATGCTATTTGATATATTTTGAAAGTCTTTGTTTCCTGTAAAATATTTATATCATTTAATTGTTCTTTCAGTTCTTCTTTTAATTCTAAACTTAAATTATGTTTTTTAAAGAAATTATCAATAACAAAATCCTCTTTGTTTTTTAATGAATTAACAAAAGACTTAGCAACAATCATATTTTCTTTAATACTATCCATATATAAAAATACCTTCGTAATTTACATTTGTAACTGGTCTATGTAATTCATTAAACTTCTCATCTTTAATTTTCCTTCTTCTGTTACCAAACCTGTAGAAATTTGTTTTGCTTCTTCATAATCTCTTATATCATTAATCGCATTTGTATAAGTTTCTTGTACTTCTTTATTTGATGGATCTCCATTTCTTAAAGTATTAAACAAATTAGTAAAATAATTTAAAAGTTCTCCTTTTTGCATTTTAGCAAGTTTTGAATCTACTTTCTTATTTTCTTCTTTTTCAAATAATAAGTTTACTAAATCTTCTTCACTATTACTTGTTTTATCTTTCTCAATTTCTATATTTTCATTCTCCTGTGTTTTTCTCTTTTTTCTTGTTTTTTTAGGTTTCTCTTCTATTATAGATTCTTCTTTTAGTTGTTGTTCTTTAATAGTTTCCAAACTACTAATTTCATTTAGTAACTTTTGAATTTGATCTTCTTGTTGTTTTATTACTTCATCTTTTTCATTTAACTGTTTTTTCAAATTTGTATATTCAGTTTGATAATTTAAATTATTGTCTTTAATTCTTGCTAAAAGTCCTTCTCTTTCATTTTTAATATATTTGTATATGTAATTTACCTTATCTGAATTTTCATTGGTATTATTGCTATCATCATTTAAACTATTTTCATATTCTTCTTCATCTTCTTCATAAAACTCATTTAATTCGTTTCTTTGTTTTAAAACTTTAACTATTAAAATTACATTTATAATTACTGATAAAATCAATAAAATTTTAACCATTTATATTTACTCCTCTCTTCATGTTTATAACATTTATGAAAAATTTATTATCTAATTTTTCTTTTAAATATTGAGTTAGTTTAACACCTTTAATTATAAATTCTGTAGAAGTACAAAATTTATCTACATTAATTTTTTCGTATTTATCATTTAAATTGTTAAAATAATATATTGTATCTTCTATTTTTCCAATATATAATCTTTCCTCTTTATCTTGATAAAAGACATCACCTTTATTATCAATTATCACTTTTTCTGGATTTACATTAAAAAATTTATTATCTACACAAATACACAAATCTTTCCATAGATTTTTATATGTAAATGTATCTAGCAAGTTAATTTCATTTTTAGAAAGATATTCTTTTCCTTCTAAAGCCTCTTTCTCTTCTTCTTTATTTTCAAAATTTTCTAAAAGTTCTTGAAATATATCTTTCACTTTTTCCTTTAAATTCATTCTTTTACTTCATCTCCCACAATACATAATCTAAGACTTCCTTTATTTTTAACGCAAGTAATTAATGTAATTTTATTTTCAGGAGTATTTTCGATTACATATACATCTTTATCTTTAATTGTTTTTATTTCTGATACTTTATATTTTTTAGTCTGATATTTAGTTTGATATGTAATTTCATCGCCTTGTTTTACTTTATCTAAATTTTCAAAATAATTTTTTTCATATCCTCTATTATGACCAGCAATAGCAACGTTCCCTTCAAGATAAGCTGAATCTGTAAAATGTCCTAAATAATTATTTAATGTTTCCATATCTGTACCTTCTTTAACTGGAGCATTTGTAAGTGAAATAGAAGGGATTGTTAAATATGCAATTACTCCTTGTTCTTGTTCTTGATTATCATCTGATGTATTTGTTATACTCATTGTATTAGTATCAATAATAGATTCATCTTTATCTTTATTATTAAAATAATTGACTAATAAAATACTTGTAATAGTAATAACTATGATTAACACTAAAATGGATATTGAAATAATGATTTTCTTCTTCTTTGATATTTTTCCTTTTTCTTTCTTCTCTTCTTTTTTGTTTTTCTTAAACAACTTCAAAAACCTCCTTTTCTTATTTACAATAAAAAAATTATAGTATAAAAAGTTAGTAGTTTTTGGTAAAAATATTTCAAAAATATTGCATTGTTTTATTTAAAAATATGTATATTGTTTAGAAAGATTTCTCTTGTATTTTCATTAATTAATACTGTTATACCAACAGTAACAAGAACTCCAACTAAAATAAAGAAGATTATTTTAATTAAAGTTTTAATAAATGTAATAATAAATTTAAAAATCTTTTCAATTTTTGATTGTTTATTAATAATGATTTTTTCGTTATTATTTAAATTTAAATTTTTCTTTACTGCTTCAACCTCTTTTTTTATTTTTAATTTTTCTGCTACACTTTGCTTTTCTTTCATTTTTTATCACCCTTTTTTCCAAATAAATTAAATTTAAATTTCTTCTTTTTTTCCTTTATTTCTGTATTTTGTAAGTAAGGTGTAAATAATTTTTCAAATATATTTGTATTACTATTTAGTTTAAATGGATTAGGAGTATTATCAATAAAGAAAGTTTTATTACTCCACTCCTCCCCAATACTTTCTTTGAAATTTTGTCTTTCTTCTAATTCTGTAAAATTAATTAAAAGAAAGGTATTTACATCTTTATTTAATACCATCAAGGCATTTATTAAATTGTCTGTTTCCCATGCTTTTGAACCAGAAACTAAGATTTTTAAATCAGATTTTACAAAAGAATTTTTTTCAATTTCAGTCATTTCATTATAGTTTCCGTAATCATATACATAAAAGTCATATTGTGTTGCTTGTATTCTTGCTAGTGTTTCAGAATTTGGCTTTTGATAATAGTTTATTCTATTGATAGTAATCTTTCCTTCTTCTTCATTTACTGCTGATTCTTTATAGTTTTCTAAACTTTTTATTGAATTATGATTATTATTTTCTATATAACATGCTGTAGTATTAGGTATTTGATTTAGCCAATTTACTAAATTTATTGCTACAGTAGTTGCCCCTAAATGTCTTTCGGTACTTGCTATACCAATAGATATGTTTGTTTTTACTTTTATAAAGTTATTTTTTATTACTTTTGTATTTTGATTTATATTTATTGTTGCCTCATCTACTCTGAAAGCCATTGTGTCAGAATAAGTCATACCTCCAGTTACAGCTTTTTTTAACAAGCTTTTTGCTAAATTGTCATCTCCTGGTGTTATACAATTATATATTCCAAGTTTAATGATGTCAGAAATTAATACATTTCCTTTCTTTACTCCTTGATCTACTACAATTATTTTACAAGTTTCTTTTTGAAGAAGTAATTTTAACATGCTTAATATCTCATCATCTTTAGAAGATCCTTTAAAAGCTTTTAGAACGATTACAAAATAGTCTATACCGTTTAAATTCTGTAATGTACCAGAAAAGAAATTTGTAACATTATAAATATTCATAAAACGTTGAGATAAAATAATTTTCTTTTCGTTCATTACTTCTTCTAGCCAATTTTCTTGCTCGGAAGATACATAAATATATTTTTCTCTTTTTTCAATTATTGCTTGACCATGTTCATCACGTTCAATCATTTTTAATCTTCTCCTTTCTTAATTTACCTATCAAATCCCCAGTCAAAACCAGATGAATTACGCATTTTTTTAATCCATTCTCTTTTAGCTTCTTTTGACATATTTTTAAAACTTTCTTTAAGTCTAGTATTTCTTGCTTGATTTACAGTATTTTCTTCGTCTAATGTAGAAAATACTGATTTAATTAAATTCTTCGTTTCATTTCTCTTTTTATAATCAATCTGACTTTGTTCCCTATTTATTTCATATTCTGCTTTTTTATTTACATATTCTTCTTGCCTTTTTTTCCAATTTTCTTCTCTTGCTTCGCTTTTAGTATTTTTTATAAATTGCAAAATTTGATTCCCTATCTTAGAATACATAGTATCTTTAGCTCTTTGTTTTACTCTTTCGTAGTCATTAGAATTTTCTATATCTGCTAAATATTTACTTGCTTCTATTTCGGAATTAATATATTCATAAAACATTTCTTTACATTCCATCGAAGTATTTAAAATTAATTTAGAAATATCATCTATTGCTTGCTTTACTTCTGGTGTTTGATATTGATACTTGAATCCTTTTTCAAAATTATTCGTGATATTTTTTAAATCCTGAAGTTTGCTTGATATTATTTCAAAATTTTCTTCTTTAAATCTATAATCTAAAATTCTTTCTGGTATTTCTTCTGGCATAACTTCTTTTAAAAGATTATTAATTTTTAAATCTTCTTCTGTTTTAATTTGTATTATTTTCTCAAGTTCTAAACTACTTTTTGCAATACCTATTTCTTTAAAATCTTTTAAAAATGAAGCTGTATCAGATATATTATTTTCTTTATATAAAATTCCTTTTTTTCCGTTATTTTTAAATTCTAGTTTATCTTTATACCATTTCTTTATATTATTAAATTTTCTTGTTTCGTACCATTTTCTAACCTTTTTTATTTCTGTAAAATTATTTGGATTTTCTTTATCATATAAATATATTCTTTGCCCTACTTTTAAATTTTTTGTTAAATCTTTAATCAAACTTTCTTCTTTTGATGTATCTACAAGATTTAGTTCGAGATTTTTTAAATTTAAAGAATCTTTTAGAACTTTTTTATATCTTTCTAGCTCATCTTTTGCTAACATTGATATTTCTTTTTTTGAAATATTTTTTATGTTATACAATTCTTGTAATTTGTTAGAAAATATTTCTTTAGCAAATTCTTTTCTAACATTTCTATAATTAATAAATGGCTTTTTAGTTGTATTTTCATAGTCTTTATTATTCCAAAAATCTATATGAACATGAGGGTGTCCCTCTTTTGCATGAAAAGAAGCAACATACTCAAAATTTTCTATAGGAATTTCTGGCTTAACAGATTTTCTAATTTCTTCAATTTTATGCTCAACAAGTTCTTTCCACTTTTCTCTAGTATTATATTGTTGTTCTAATGCGTCATCACCTTCTAAACTTATAATTGTTTTGAATACATCACCATCATTTTGGGTAATCTCCCCTACTCTTTTTCTAATATCACTTAAAGACATTTTTTCTACTTCAAGAGGAATACCTTTTTTATCATAGATAGTTCCAAATAACGCATGTTCACCATATTCGTTTTTAACAGCTTCTGCTTTTGTAGCAATATAATCAATATGACATCTATCAATATGGGCTTGTAATCTATTATCTTTTGCTTGATTAGTTCTTTTACTATATATTTCTTGTTTATTAATCCATTTAAATACAACTGGAGCATTATTCATTAGCAACACTTCTTTCTAATTTTTCACCATTTTCATTTATAACTTTTAACTTGTCTTGTGCAATATATGTATCTAAACATATCTCACAATAGTTTTTATTATTTCTCTTATCATGATAAAAAATATTTAATGGTTCTATTTTATCTCCACAAAAACTACAAAAAATCATTTTTAATTTTCTCCTTTATCCAAATTTGCTAATTTTTCAAAGTCAGTTTTTATATCATAATTTTTAATAGCTTTATAACCTATTGCGTTTGCTTCCTTAATTGCATTTCTCATAAATTCTTTATCATCATCTGAATTAAATAGAACTGACAGTATTTTTGCCTGTAAATAAGAGTTCGACAAATTATTTTTTAGACCTTTTACTTCTAATGCAATTTGTCTTTCAAATTTACTATTTAATTCTTGTCTTATTACATTTCTTAAAATTTCCGTAATCATAGTAATATTGTCTTTATTAGCTTGCACGCTAAAATATTCCTTTAGAATATTGTTCATTGTTTCAGAAAAAGATGTATATTGTTTTTCTGATTGGTAATTTATTAATGTCTTATTTAATTTATCTGAAATATAAAAGGTTTTTTGCTTTGCTTTAGATTTTTTATATTTAGTTACTTTTTGTTCTTTTTTCTCTTCCATTATATTTTTGCCTCCCATTTCTTGATATATAGTATAGTTAAACGCAGGATAAACGCACCGTGTCGTGCGTATGAACATCTAGAGGGGCAAGCCCTCTACTATAATGTAAAACTTAAAAAAGCACATTGTTTTTACTGTTCAAAATGTTTATAAGGGAACATTTTGTATTAGCTATTTTTTTAATAAATTTAAAAATTTTTCTAATTCTTCATCAGTTTTAAATTTAAAAGATACAGTTTTTGATTTAGGTTTGGCTTGAATTTTAAGATTTTCACCAAAAATATTTTGACATTTTTGCTCTATTTCCATATATATTGGTGGTAAATTTTCCTTTTCTTCCTCTTGTTTTATTTCTTCCTCGGCTTTGGTAGAAGATACATCATTTTCTATTAATTCTAAGGCTTTTTGATACTGTTTTTCTTGATCTTTTATTGATAATAAAGTTTTGCAATGTTTATAGGTAAGCTTTTTTTCTTTAAGTAAATCTAAAACTCTACTATCTAAATCCAAAATTCTTAAAATATTTGTTACTGTACTTCTAGCTTTTCCCAATTTTTCAGCTAATTCTTCTTGCGTTAGTTCATATTTGCTCATAACATTATTTAATGCAACTGCTTTTTCTATTGGATTTAGATCTTTTCTTTGAAAATTTTCTATTAAAGATATAAAATCTAAATCTTCTTCTTCATTATTTATTATTTGACATTTTATTTTATCCAAATTTAAAGATTTACAAGCTCTCCATCTTCTTTCTCCAGCAACTATCATATAGTGATTATCTCCTGTTTTGGCTACAATGATAGGGCTAAGTAATCCATAGCGTTTAATAGAATTTGCTAATTCATTTATTTCAGATTCATTAAATTCTTTTCTTGCCTGTTCTTCATTTGCATATATATTGTTAATATCAATTTCTTCAAAATTATTATTTTCTTCCGAATGTTTACCTATAAACATTTCCTCCATATTGCCTTTTTCTTCTGTATTGATAGATTCTTCTTCAATTATTTCATTTTCAAAAGGCAATTCCTCTCTATTCTCTTCTACTAAATTTTCATAATTTTTATCTTGAATGTTTGTTTTTTGATTACCTTCTTTACTTTTTCCTTCAAATAATTTGTCAATATCTTCAACAAATAAAACTCTTGAATCTACCTTTTTTAAAACTTCATTATAACTTAATCCTTCATCAACAAATTTTTTAGCTTCGTCCATTGCAATTTGTAATCTTTGAAGATTATTTCTTATCAATGGAATAAAAGTTCCTCTAGGATTATTTTTTATTGGTGTTCCATTTTTTATGTTTTCCATACTAATCATTCCTCCTTGTTTTTTTATTTATAAAAATTATAAAAGGAAAAAAGCGTAATTTTCGTTAAAAATATTTCAAAAATATTGCATTTTATATTTAAATTTTTTTTTTAATATGAAAATTATCTTTATTGAATTTTCAAAAAAAGAAATGAAAAATGGCTTTTGAAAATTAATTCTAAGCCATTTTTAAAAAATAGTTGATGAATTATATTACTAGATTATTAATTTAAAAAAGAATTTAATCTTATTAGAATTATAGTGTTTACCTATAAACATTATAAATTTTTTAAAAAATAAGCACAAAAAAAGACAAAAATTATTTTTTGTCTTTAAAATTTTATATTTTTTTAGATATATATTCTACAATATCTAAAAGTTTATTTTTCTTTTTATAATCTAAAAAATGAATAATTTAACATATAAAAAGAAGATTTAAAATATTAGTATAAATCTTCTTTTTTTAAAATTTAAAATTTAAATTCAATTTTATTATTATTTAAACAAAGTTTACCTGCAAACTCTTTACCATTTTTGGAGATGAATCCATCTATATTTTTTGTTTCTCCATTTTTTAATAATTCTTTAACGATTGATTGCGTAATTGTTTTCCCTGCTATTTTACCACTAATTTTAAAATCACAATTAGAACATTTATAAAAAGTTCCATATTTTCCTTTTAAAGCAATAACATTTTTACCACATAAAGGACATATTCCAATTTCTTTGTTAGTATTTTTATTATTGGAATTATTTATATTTAAATTAGAAACTGCTACATTTTCTACTTTTTGATTTATAATATTTTTAATTTCATCTTTTGCTTCTTTTTCTACTTCATCTACAGTTGTTTTTGAATTATGTACTTCTTTTAGTTTTTGAGATAATTCTACAGTTTTTTCTTTCCATAAATTAATATTCAATTTTTTAAGTATCTCTATAAAAGCTCTTCCTTTATCTGTAATTGATAATTTTCCATTTTTATCTTTTGAAATATAATAAATATCTATTATTTTTTTTATTGTAGAAGCTCTAGTTGCTTCTGTACCAATTTCAATACCTTTTAATAATTTCTTATAATCTTCTGTATCATCTAATTCATCATCTTCTGTTTCTTCTTTATCAAAATTTTTAAATGGCTTATTGAAGAATTGTATTAATTCTGCTTCTGTAACTTTTCCAGTAGGAGTTGTTACTTTTTCTTCTAAATCTAAATGTTTAGGGGTAAACATTTCTTCTTCTTCAAATTTTGGTAAATCCTTTTCATTTAAATCATTTTCATATTTTAAATATCCTAATTGTTTTATTATTGTTCCTGTTAAATTACATTTATAATTTCCAAATTCAAAAGTTATTTTAGTTACATCTAATTTACATTCTTCTTTAACAAAGTTTGCTAAAAATCGATTTCGTACAACTTCATATAGTTCTTTTTCTTTTCCAGACAAATTATTTAAATCTGCTATTTTCTCTGTAGGAGTAATAGCACTATGGCTATCAATTTTAGAGTCATCAAAAATTTTCTTTGTCTTTTTTATTTCCACATCTGTGAATCCTTTATTGTTTAATGCTTTTATAATGCTTTCAGCTTTGCTAATTTCTGCTTCCGTCATATATTCTGAATTTGTTCTTGGATACGTTAAATATCCTGCCTCATATAATTTTTGTACTGTATTTAAAGTATCATCTGGACTATATTTAAATTTTTTTGACATATAGACTTGTAATGTAGAAAGAGAAAATAACTTTTTAGGCTCTTTTTTCTTTTCCTGTTTTTCAATTTTTATTACTTTTATTTTTTCATTTTGTAAATTTTTTAAACTGTTTTCAGCTTCTTCTTTCGTATCAAATTTTAAATCATTAAAATTTAATTTAACATCTTTATTATCTTTAGTAATTGTTGGTACTACAACATAGTATTTTTGAGGTTTAAAATTTTCTATTGCTAAATCTCTGTCATAAACATAGCGAACAGCTGGAATAATTACTCTACCTGTATTAAAAGTTGTATTAGCATTAGCCATTATTGTTACATATCTTGTTAAATTTATACCATATAACCAGTCAATATGGCTTCTTGCTAGTCCTTCTTGATATATGTTATTAGTATTCTTTATATCTCTAGCATATTTTAATTCTTGCATAATTGTTCTTGCTACATGGTCTTTTATCCATATCCTTTTTACAGGCTTTTGTATATGTTTACCTTCAAACACAGAATATATTACTTCATTTACAAGTACCTCCCCCTCTGTGTCTGGATCTCCTGCATTAATTATTTCATCTACATCTTTGGATATTATTAATTTTTGAGCTAAATTATATTTTTGCTTTAAATAGGCTTCTTTTTTTACTTTTAGTTTCCATTTTTCTGGGAAGAATGGTAAATAATCTAAATCCCATACCTTTAATTTTTCATCATAATCTTCCATATCATACAATGTCATAACATGTCCTAATAAGCTCATTACAATATACTTATTATTTTCATAATAGCTTTCCTTTTTGTTGTAAGTACAACCTCCTATGGCTGAAACAATATCTCTAGCCATACTATTTTTTTCTGCAATAATTAGAATTTTTCCCATAATTTTTCCTCCTTTGAATGTTCCCTTCCAAACATTTTAAGCATTAAAAATACTGCATTTTTTAATCTTATACATTATAGTAGAGGGCTTGTCCCTCTAGCTGTTTTTACGCACAACACCGTGCGTTTATCCTGCGTTTACTATTTAACTATAATAAAAAATAAGTGATAAAGTTTTAATATGTATTTTTTAAATAAATATATTTAATACAGTTAGTATTACACAACAAAATATTATTTTACATATAATTTTTATTATCTTTTTCATTATGTACTTCATATTTTTCACTCATTTGATATTTAATTAAACAGTTTATATGCCTCCTAAGGCATTATAAATAATGCAAAAGCCAAAAGTAATACAAAGAATATTACTGTTAATACAGTTGTTACATATAAACAATCCTTTGCTTTCTTTTTAGATATTATTTTAGTTTTGAATCCTTTATTAAATATACTTTTAAAGTAAAGATATATTGTTATTAAAAGTAATGTTAAAGTTACTGCTATATTAAATCTTAAAATAAAAATAAATATATTATCCACTTTTTTCTCCCTGCCCTCCTACATAAACTTTTTAGTTCTTTCTTGTAATATTTCTATTTTTTCATCTTGTAAATCTACCCTAACTTGATTAATTAAAAATTTAATATCTAAGATTTTATTTCTTTCAAATACACTTTTATCTTTATAAACGTTTTCAAATTCATCATTTAATTTGTTTATTGCTTCATTTAAGTTTTTTAGATCTTTTTCTAAAATTATTTGTTTCAACTTTTGTTCCTCCATTTAATATATTTTGACATTTGATTCTAAATCTATTTGCTTTTTTACTTATATTAGATATTACTATTAAGTTTCTTTTATAAAATAAGCTATCTAGTAAATCAAATATTGTATAAAAAATTTCAATTATTAGTTTTAATATTTTGTATGGCAAGTTTATTAAAATTTCTAAACATCTTATTAGATAGTATAAGACAAAATCCTTAAATCCTAATTTTCTTATAATTTCTCTATATGTAATTTTCATTATTTTCAATTCTTTCTATAAAATATTTTTCAAATATGTTTTTGTTATATGAATTTGTTGTATATTCATGGTATTTATGTTCAATTTGAGCATTTTTAAATTTTAATAAATTTATCTTTCCGTTATATTCTTTTTCTAAAAGATAGATGGTTTTAATATTTTCTTTAAAAGCTTTAAAATCTTTCTCATAATCTTCTATTTTTAAACTTTCTATATCTTTAAATTTTCTATCTTTTTGTTTTTTTAGGTATTTTAAATATCTTTCCTTCGTATTGTTATCAGACATTATTTCTTGAATAACATAGCTATATCCACCTTTGTATTCTTTTCTAAATATATCATCACAAAACATTCTATAATTGTAAAAGTAATTACCATATCCAGTACTTATAAAATTTTCATAAGTACTACAAGATGAATCATTTTTATTTATAATTTTTCTTTTTATACATTCTTCATATAATTCTCTTGCTTTTTCATGATTTTCTTCTGTTATTTTGATATAAAGATTAAAATATAATTCATTATTTTCTTTATATCTTTCTATGAAATTTTTTATAGAAGGAACTTCTTCTACATTGTTTTCAATACCTAGCAAGTAATCTGTAGTAACATTAAAAATATTAGCTAGTTGTTTAACGGTTTTTATATTTGGTACTCTAATATTTAATTCATATCTTGATATTGTTGCTGGCTCAACATTTAATAATATTGATAATTGTCTTTGACTTAAATTACTTTTTTCTCTTAAATATTTAATTTTTTCTCCAATATTCATTTTAATTCTCCTCTTATTTTTTCTATTGTTTCTACTAATTTCCACATATCTATTGAATAATACTTTTTATCAATAAATTTTGGTGCAATATTTTCATGTGATTTGTAATAGTTATAACAATAATATTCCTTGCAAATAAGTGGTCTTACTTCATAGATTAGGCATTTATTGCCATTAAAAAATGGACATTTCCAGTTGTCTTGGGCAGTAAGCATATATGCTTGTATTTCTATATTGTTTTTTATAGTGTATTCTATTATAGCTTTCATTTCTGACTTTGTTACTGGAAGCAACCTTGAACAACATTCACCACATTTACTACACTTGCCACTAATAGAATAATCTTCTATTTTAGGTGATAATTGATCTATCAATTTATTTCTTCCAAAAATACCATATTCCATAATATTCTCCTATTCTTTATTTTTTTGTTACTTTTTGTCTGTATGTACATAATCAACCTATTTTTTTAAGTTCTAAGAATTTTTTATTAAATATATCCATTAATATTTCATCTTTAACTTTTTTTAATCATTCAATAGTTTCAGAACTATGAAGTTTGTCAAAATTTTCTAATCTTTGTTGTATCATTTCACAGTATTTTTCTTTAAATTCAAATCCTATATAATTTCTTTTCAATTCTTTACAGGCTACTGCCGTTGTTCCACTTCCCATAAATGGATCTAAAATTAAATCGTTTTCATCTGTAAACAATTCTATAAATTTTTCCGTAAAATCCAATGGTATAGCTTGTGCATGCCACATATTGCCTTTTCCTCTAAATCCATTTTGATATTCAATTACATCTGTAAGAAAATCTTTATCATTATTTTTTTTTGTTCCATTCCATTTTTTTCTTATATCATTGCCTTTAACAAAAGTCATTAAGTAATTATGTTGGAATCCAAAATGCCATGCTGGTCTTAATGCTCCTTTTCTGATTAATGCTATACTATCTCTATATGTAAATTGATTATAGCAATTTCTTGTTTTATAGATATTAGAAGGATTATTAATTATTAATAAAACACTATTTTCTTTTAATACTCTATATATTTCTTTAGATAATTCATTTATAAATTCAACATATTGATTCTTATTTCTTCCATCTTGAACATTAAATGGATAATCACAAATACAAAAATCAATAGAAGCTTCATCAATTTGCTTAATTCCTTCTAAACAATCTTGATTGTATACTTTATTTATTTCTAGCATTGTACTTTATCTCCTCTACAAGTATTTTTTTAGATTGAATAATTTTAGGAATTAAAGTTAATTTTTATATCATTTAGTTTGAGAAAGTTTTTTGTTTCTTGTTTTAGACTTTCATAATCCTCTTTGCTCATACTAATTTTCTTTACTCCTAACGAAATTAATTGTTCTATCTTTTTATCTTTTTTCACATATATCACCTCTATATTTTATTTTTATCTAATTTCGCATTTATTCATAGCCACATTTTTCTATCAATTAATTATTAATCAATTCTTCTAGTTCTTTAAGTTCTCCTGTATAATCATAGTTTAATACTGCGACCAAAGTATTTCTTCTTTCTAATAATATATTTAGATATTCTTGGTCTGCTTTTCTATAATGTTTTGTATTTCTATATTGAGGTGTGTTTTTAAATTCTTCGTGTAATTTTTTTCTTTTTTTGTCAATTTCAACTACAATATCTCTTATAGTTTTATATAATTCTGTATTCATTTTTTCACCTTCTTCTTTTGATTTCTTGTAGATTGGTACACTTACTATTATGTTTTCCTTTCCAATTACAACCTTTCTCTTTTATATCTATAGGCTCTAAATAGCATTTATGTAATTTGCAATATGCAACAGCTTTATACTTATGTAATCGCTTACCATATAAGAAGATTTCTACATCTTTGTATTTGTTGCTATTTCTTTTCTTTCTGCTCATTATTATTGTTATCCTTTGTAATATATGTATTTGGTAAGTTTTTACATGTTTCAAGAGAAATTATTATTTCTTTTATATCATCTAAAACAGTAGTCAATGCCATAATTTCACTATCATATACCTTTCCATCAACTTTTATTTCATCTGAAATTTCTTTAATACCTACTGCCTTTTCTTTTAAAAGTAATGCAATTCCCTTTATTGCAATTTCTTTATTTTTAGAATCCATTAAAATCATTCCTTTCACTTTTCTTTTAAAACAATTTTTTATTATTTTCATCTATTTTAGCTTTAATTAAATTGAATACTGCACCTGATGAATCCTTTAAATTTGTATCTTCACCGTTTAAAGCATAATGAGTGATTGCACTATATAATTCTAACTGATTCTCTTTTGGCATTTTTTCTATTGATTCAAAAAATGTTCTGTAAAATATAAATTTTGTCTTTCTCTTTTTTTGTTTTTTAAAATTCATTTTTTATTCCTCCTTATTTTTCTTCTTTTTCTCTTGTTTTTGTTGTTTCCAAAATGCTCTTCTTTGTGCATTTGTGTATAGCTTCATTTCGTGTTTTGAAGTTCCTACAAGATAGGCATTTGGCTTGATTTTCATTCTATCTATATCCATCATTTTCACATCTTGTAAGATAGCTTTTTTTCGCTTATGAATATCTGTTTTATTGCTTATTCTCGTATCAACAATTACTGTTCCACCTTTTTTTAAATTTGCGATTTTTACATTATCTTTTACTAAAAAATTGTATATTCTACCATCTCTTGAAAATTTGACTTTTGCAACAATTTGTTTATTCATTTATCTTTTCCTCCTAGTAATTTATTAAATCTTGTTTTTTAAATGATGTCAGACAATTCGTTCTTGTATCTCTGTAATTAGCAAAATTAGGATATATTTTAACAAGTTTATAATGCTGAAATTGTTTTGGATAATCGAATTTGTCAAAATTAAAGTATTCATCTTCTTTCTCTTTTACTGTACTTCTATTAAACTTTTTGCGTGTTTTGTTTTTTTCTATTTTAGAAACTCTTACCAAATCATAAATTTTAATATTAATAGAAATTCCTGTTTTATCTTTAACTTTATTTAATTTTGCAACATCTATAAGCTTATTTTTTAATCCTCTATAACTTGATCCTAAATCTTCATGTTTTTCTTTAAAAAGTACTTCAAGAGTTTTCAAATTTAGCTTTGTATCATGTTCAACTAAATTTTGCAACAATAAATTCTCACCATTGCTAATTGTGATTTTTCTTGAATTTATTGCCTTTACAATATATTTTTGTAAATTGTCATATATAAAACTATCAAAATTGTAGACCATAACTTTGCCTCCTTTACAGCTTTTTTATAGTTATAGCCAGCTATTAGCATACAACTTATTTAGATCTGCTTTACTATATTTTCTTTGACTATAATTTCTATAAATGTTGTTTGAAGTGCTACTTGCCCTTTGAGTGTTTTTGCTAATCGAATCATGTTTTTCTAAAGTAATATAATCCAAAATTGCTGTATTAAAGAATGTATCAGCATTTTTAATATATTGATACTCTCTATTTGTTACTTCTAAGTTATAATTTTTAACAGCTTTCTCAACTTCTTCTTTAGTTAGTTTTCTAATCTTATAATTATTTGTTTTTAGTTTTCGACCTTTAACAGTCCATGCTATGTAATATTCTCTTGCCTTAAATTTTCCAACTTTTTTAGGATATTTTTTCCAAATTTCTTCAAATTCTTTAATAGCATTATCTATTTTTTCATTTTTTTCTATTTCTTCTTCACCATTGTGAAATTCTGATTTTTCATTTTTCTTAAAAGATTTTTTTTCAGAAATTGAAGATATATTATATATATTATTATTTATATATTTATTATCTTTAGTATTTATTTGTTTCGGATTTTCCGTAAGTGGTTTTTCCGTATCTGGATTTTCCGTATCTGGTTTATTATCCATTTTCGGATTATCCGTATCTGGTTCAAGTTGAGTATTCTCAGTAATTTCACAAGGTAACTGTTCAGGCTGTTCATAGATAATATAATTCCAGTCTTTTATGATTCCCTTTTCTCTAATTGGTTCTCTTTTTAAGTAGCCATAACATTCAAGTTCTTTAAGTCCAGAAGTTATACTATCTCTACCATCTTTAGCTGTTGTAATTAATCCTTGAACGGAGTAATCCCAGTTATCTGGTAACGATAACATAAAAGATAATAATCCTTTTGCTTTAAAAGATAATCTTTTATCTCTAAAATGATAATTACTCATTACTGTATAATTTTTTGTTTTATCTACTCTAAAAACACCCATAATTTTTCCTCCGTATGTTATTAAATTTTATTTAAATTTTAATAATGTTTAATTTAAAAGACCTATTTTTCAGTAGTTTCATGTTTTAAAATGTTTTCACATTTAAATTTAATAAACTTTAAAGAATCATTATCTATAATAAAAATATTATCTTTTCTTAAATCTTTTTTTATTTTTTTATCAATATTTTTATTAATTACTAAAACAAGTTTTGAAAGTTTTAAATCTTTAAAATTATCTTTAAAATTGTTTAAAGTTAAGTTTTCAATTTTAAAGTTAGTATTTAATACTTTGACTTTATATGTATTATTGTTTTTTTCTAAAAACAATGTATTTATAGCTGTTTTTTCTTCATAAATTTCATATTTTAAAGATGTATAGTATTCGTTCAATAGTTTTAAAATATCTTTAACATTTAAATTAACATTTTCATTATTAATCGTTTGTATTTTCGTTTTTTCTTTAAAGTAATATGTAATGTACGTTAATATTGCAAAAGCAATTGATAATAGAATAATACTTATAATATTTAATCTAAAAAGTACAATTATTATTAAGTAAATTACAAAATATATGATTATAAATTTGTCAATTTTAAATTTTAATTTTTTATATTCTTCTATCTTGTTTAATAATCTATTTCTCATCTTTTGCCTCTTTCTTTTTTTTATAATTATTTAAAAATCTTAATTCTTCTTCAATTTCATTTTTTCTTTCTTCGTCTGTCTTTGTTATATTCCCACCTACAATTACTAAATACATTGAAATAGTAATTAATAAAAAAAGTATTATTATAAATATTTTCATATCATTTTTCTCCTAAATTCCAAAAATTCCAAAAAGCAATGGTGTCAATTCTTTTATTAATTCTTTCTTATCATAATAGATCCTATCTTCATTTTCATAGAAATCTATAATGTCTTTTTTATCTTTATTCTTCATATAGTAATTTTGCAAAAGTAGTGCTTTACGTTTATCTGGTACTTTTGTTATAGGAATATTTGTATTTTTATAGTTACTTGTAATATCATCTTTTAATTTTTCTTTTATATAATTATTAAAAATATTTGTGATGTAATTAAGTTTTAGTTCATTAAGCTTAATTTTTTCTAACTCTATTTCATATTCCTTAGTTGAATTGCCAAGTTTTTCCTCAACTTTTATAGCATTTATATACATGTTTTTTAGATTGTTTATATTATTTCTTTTAAATGCGTATGTTTCTAAAATCTCATTTGTTTCTTTTTTCATATTATTAAGTTCTTGTATTTTTGCGTCTTTTAAAGAACTATTTAAAGACAAATTAATTTCTTCTTTAATAGTTTCAATTATTTTATTTTGTAAATCTAAAAAATTATCTTTTATTTTTTGATCAAGATATTGTTTAGCTTCACCTGTTAGATCCATTTATTTTTCCTCCTAATTAAAATTTTTTTAATTAGCTTATTGCATTTTCAAGTTATCTAATTTTTTTATCTTGTCTAAAATTTTTTTCCATTGTTCTTTTACATCTCTTTTGTTATTATTCATCTTCTTATTTCTCCTTTGAATAGATTTCATTTTCACTTACTTTTATTTGTAATTTTGCTATTGTTTTTATTAATTCATTAAAAAAGTTATCTGTTTCTTTTACTCTTTTTAAATAAATGTTTAATATAAAAGCTATTGCCAATAAGTTAATTATTAAAAGCAATAAAACTAATATAGAAATAATGTAAATCATCTTTCGTTTCTTCCTTTCTTTAATGTCTATTTCTTTTAAATAAACTAAATTTTTTCTTTTCTGGAACAGCCTGTATTTGTTTACTTGTATCAATTAAAAATTGTGCATTTGCAACACTTATTTTATTAAATGCTTCATCTTTCTTATCGTATCTATCTTGCAAATCTCTATTTTTAGCTCTTTCTTCTGCTAATTGATTTTCTAAAAATTCTTTTTCTGTTTCCAGTTTTGCAATTTTCACATTTTTTTCTTCTGCTTCTTGTCTTTCTTCTTCTTTTGTAGGTCTTTTAGAATTAATTATTTTATCTCTTAAATAATTTACTCCTTCTATTGTAATAAATTTATTTCCATTTTCATCTTCTCTTGCGTATCCTAATTTTTTAAGTTCTGGTATTTTTCTGTATAAATTTTGTACTGTTTGTCCTATTGCATTAGCTGTTTCTTTAATTGTAAATTCATTTTCCATAGTGTTTCTTTCCTCCTTTTATTTTAAAAAATCTTCTATTGTTACTCCTAAAATTTTTGCAATAGCCTGTAATGTATAAACTCCTGGATTTGTTGATTTATTTTCTTCAATCCTTGCAATTTTCATGTTTGCACATTTAACTTTATTTCTTTCAGTTGTACCTGCCATTTGTCTTGCCATATCATTTCTGCTTAAATTTCTTTCTTTTCTAAGTTTAATTATATTTTCACCTATACTCATTTTTTCACCTTCTTTCAGTAAGTAATTTTGCACAACAAAAAACAACTTAAACTTCTCTTGATTTAAGTTGTTTGTTTTAAACTATATATATTTGTTAATGATAATGTTATATGGATTTTATTTTCAGAATTAAAAATAAAGATTTAAAAAGTTTTTGAATTTAATTGTAACCTTCCGTGCCTTAGGGAGATTTTTTATTTCTCCCTAAGATTTCGACTAATTACGCAACAGCCCTGTTTTGTGCAATGTTATATATT